>BNJT01002534.1_pt1 | contig 274099 bp, 302 predicted proteins | sample 8540491 | NCBI WGS metagenome assembly BNJT01 (sample SAMD00202455, study PRJDB9452) | human saliva metagenome | host: Homo sapiens | reverse complement strand
GCTTCGCCTTATCAGTCAATCAATAAGACGATGCATTTACTGTTCTCGCCTTTTCGCGGGAAATCGGCTATACTGAGGCGAGCAAAGCAGAAGCAAAGGAGTAATTTAGAAAGATGCAATACGAAGGTGATGTTTACCGCCCGCCGAGTGAGGCGCGCAGTTTAATTATTCAGGTAACCATAGGCTGTTCGCACAACAAGTGCACCTTCTGCCACATGTACACGGACAAGCAGTTCCGCGTGCGGAAGCGGGAGGAGATACTGGCGGATTTAGATGAATGTCGGGACACCTACGGTCCCTACGTGCAGCGTGTCTTCTTCGCGGACGGCGACGCGTTGGTTGTGAAGACCGAACTGCTCTTGGAACTCTTACACTACGTGAAGAAAAACTTCCCCTATGCGGAGCGCATTACCTCCTACGGGACGGCGAAGGATGTGCTGAGAAAGTCGGAGGAAGAGCTGGTAGCGCTTCGGAAAGCCGGACTTGCAATGATTTACCTCGGTGCGGAGTCGGGGGACGATGAAGTCCTCGTGCACATTCAAAAGGGCGAGACAGCGGCAGAGATTATTGCGGCCGGTCAAAAGTTAAAGCGCTGCGGCATTCAGACCTCAGTCACGCTGATTTCCGGACTCGGCGGCAGCGCGGGCATGGAAGCGCATGCCGTAAAGTCCGCGGAACTTATTAACGCGATGAATCCGGAATACGCTTCCATTCTGACCCTGCACCTCTCTCCGGAGTCTCCCATGGCGAAGGAGATTCAACGCGGCGAGATGGAGCTCTTAAAGCCGAATCAGATTATGGATGAGACGGAACTTTTCTTAACACATATCGACTCTCCGGGAACGGTGTTCCGCACGAATCACGCCTCGAATTACCTGGCACTTGCGGGCACCTTTAACGAGGACTTGCCGCGTCTCCTCCGCGAGGTGCGTGAGGCCCGTGAACACAGCCGCTACCGCATGGAGAGTTGGCGCAGAAGGCTCTGAGGGCTTAGCGAAGAAATCGAAGCAACTGCTGTGGTTGCCGCGCGCACAGCCGCTATCGCACAGAGAGTCGGAGCAGAAGAGTCCGAGCACTTAGCGGATATATTGACCGGGCTGCTGTGGCTGCTGCGCGGACGGGGAATACCGCAAAAAGAGGAAAAAAAGAGAGAGACCGCGGCGAAATGCGGTTTCTCTCTTTTTATAACGTACTACTGCCGAGAAGGCCGGGACGGAAAACAGTATCGAGACAGCGTTTGCGGGCAACGCAAGCTTTACTGTACATCTGCCTCTGCGGCGTCCGAGAGGGCACGGTAGCGCGCCGTGACCTCCTCGATAAACTCCGCCTCAATGTCGGTGGGGCGCTTGTTTTCTTTTGTGATAATTCCGAAACGCAGATGCTCGTTGCTCGCGCGAAGCGGAATGTTGGCGACCTTATAGTGCAGTCCCTCATCCGGATATTTCGGGATGCCTATGGTGTAAAAATTCGAGTGCGCGAGCAGGCGAATTTGTTCCATGCGGTCGTTCACATAGATGATTTTCGCGGAGTCGTTCAGGTCCACAACGCCGTTCTCGGTTGCGATGTGGTAAAAGAAGTCCTCATACTGGCCGATGTAGCGAACAAAGCCGTAGTTCAAAAGATCGCGGATATCCAGTTCCGTGACCTCCTTATCCCGGAGCAATTCATGTTCCGCAGAGAGGAAAACATAGGGCTTAAAGCGGGCTATGCTCTGAAAGCGGAGCCGCTTGTTTTCAAAATTGCGGAGCATGCTCTCGCTCTCGGAGACGGAGAAATGCAGGACACCGATTTCGGAGTAGCCGCTGGCCACATCGTCCACCACGTCCATGGAATCGGTCTCGCGGAGACGCAGGAAAAGGCTCTCTCTGTCCTGGTGCCGACAGGCGACATCGTTAAAGCAGACCGCGGTGTGCGAGAAGCGCGTCATCGAGACCACAAGCCGACTGCCCTGGCGGTGGGTTTGATTGATAAAGCGGTCCAGACTGTTCATCTCCTCGAGAATAATTTGGCAGTGGGAGAGGAAACTTTCACCGTTGCGAGTCAGGCGCACGCCCTGATTGGTGCGTTGAAACAAATCAAATCCGACTTCCTCTTCTATGCTCTTTATGATGTGAGAAAGCTGCGGTTGAGAAATATACATGGCCTTTGCGGCCTGATTGATGGAACCGTAGCGGGCAACGCCCACAAAATATTTGAGATTTTTTGTATCCAAGCAAGCCTCCATATCAGAATCACGGCGCACGGTCCGCAAAACGTACTGAGTCCTTATCATACCATAAAACGGAGTTGTGCGCTTCTCAATTGACAGTGAGGCTTGCATTGCTTAGAATAACAGAGGTTGGCGCCCGTGGCGGAATTGGCAGACGCGCCGGATTTAGGTTCCGGTGGGAGACCGTGCAGGTTCAAATCCTGTCGGGCGCAGGAAGGCGGCTTCAAACAAAAAGCGGTTCACGGGCCTTGAGGCCGTGAACCGCTTTTTGCATTCTATATGCAAGGATAGTACAATGGAGCAAGAAGTAAGAACGAGGGGGTATGCGCATATGACGCGGCGACAGACTTACGGTATTTTGGCTGTGCTTTGTTTGCTGATGACAGCGGGTCTCACGGCCTGCCGGGCGGGCGAGACAGAACGCGGGAGCGCAGCGACCCAAGAAGAAATTCGGAGCAATGCACCGGGCGACGGATGTCAGTTTCGAGATCTCACGGCGGAGTCCGTCGAAGTGGGCTTGGAACCCGGTCAGACAAAGACAGAGGAGGAAACGAGGTGAAGCAGTTTAAGTCAGGTTTGAACGCGCGCATCGGCACGGCGATACTCGCCGCAGCGTTCGGCCTGCTCACGGCCTGCGGCGGCAAAAGTAAGGCCGAGACCGAGAGCAGTGCAAAGGCCTTGGAAATTCAGGCGGAGACCGCCATCCCGGATATCAAGGCCGCATCCGCGGAGGCGGCCGAGAGCGAGGAGGCGGCGCAGACCGTGACCGTCCCCCTGCAGATTGAGAAGCACAAGCAGGAGGGACGACACATGGTGCGCGCAGGAGAGCGTACCATTTCGGTGCCGACTTCCTTTGAAGGTCTCCTCAAAGAAGGTGCGGTCTTCAGCGGCGAAAACGACATCGTAAAGGCCGGGGCAACCGGAAGCTGCCGGGTGCAGTACCGGGGATCCTTCGGGCACATCCGCATCAATGTCCGGAACAACGCGGACCATGACCTGCCGGTCAAGGAATGTACGATTAAAGGCATCGACATCGGCAGCGCGGAACCGGATCCGGAGCTCACGCTCTACGGAATACCGATGGGGGCCACGAGACAGCAGATTGCGGATGTCTACGGCGAGCCCTTCTCAAAGACCTTTGACGATGAAAACCACACGTCCAATATGGTCTACCAGTTCGGAGATGAGATTTATTCCAATCAGGTGGTCATGATACTCTTTAAGAATGGAAGGGCCGTGCGCGCCATTTACGATGACTTCTCGCTCTCGGAGCGCTGAGACAGATATCTGCGGCGCGTCAGGAAGAGACTGAGGCTCAGGGCAACGGAGGTTGTGATCCAGCTGATCGGATAGGCCGTCATGAGGGTCAGAATGTCGCGGTGGCGCGGCACGGCCAGGAATATCCAGAACATGCGGAGCACACAGACTCCGAGCATGGTGAGTATCATCGGCATCCAGCTGTTGCCCATACCGCGGAGCGTGCCGGAACAAATCTCAATCGGGATGTAGGTGATGAAGAACGGCACCACAAGTGAATCAGACGATTGCAGATTGCAAGCACATCCGGGTCTTTGGTAAAGAAGCGCAGGAAGTTCATGCCGAAGAGCCAAATGATGCCGGAGAGCAGCAGGGTGCCGATTGCCGAGAGTAAGAGTGCGGCACGGAAGCCGCGAAAAGCGCGATCGGTCTTTCCCGCGCCGTAGTTCTGTCCGACAAAGGTTGTGATGGCAATACCGAAGGCATTGATGACCATCCAGAAAATCACGTCCATCTTGCCGTAAGCCGTGACCGCGGCAATCGTGTTTGTGCCGAAGCTGTTGATGGTCGCCTGAACAATGATATTCGAAACCGTGTACATGGTACTCTGCAGACCGGCCGGGAGCCCCACGTAAATCATCTTTTTGAGCCAGAAGGGCTTAAGTCGCAGCTGGCTCGGAATGAGGCGCACGTCGCTCTTGGTGCGGAGCAGGACAAAGAGCACCATGACCGCGGAGGCGAGCTGCGAGAGTATGGTCGCGAGCGCCGCGCCCGAGACACCCAGGCGGAGATAGGCGACAAAGATAAGGTCGAGCACAATATTACATAAGCAGCTGAGTATCAAAAAGTAGAGCGGTCGCTTGGAGTCGCCGATTGCGCGAAGCACGGCGGCTCCCATGTTGTAAAAGAGGTTCGGAATCATGCCGAGGAAGAAGATGCGAAGATACGCACTGGCTTCCGGCATAATCTCCTCCGGGAGGGACATCGCGCGGAGCGAAACGTTTGTCAGCGCGAGGCCGAGCACCATGATCACGACGCCGGAGAGCAGTGAAAAGGCCAGAGCCGTGTGTACGCTCTTTGAAACAGCCCTGTGATCCTTCGCGCCGTAGTACTGGGAGATAATGACACCGCAGCCCGAAGAGAGTCCGATGAAGAAACCGACAAAGAGATTTACCAGCTGTCCCGTCGCGCCGCCGACCGCGGCGAGCGCGGTGTTGGTGCCGACAAAATTGCCCACAATAATGGTATCGACCGTATTGTAGAGCTGTTGAAAGAAGGTACCGAGCAGGATGGGAAAGAAAAAGAGCAGAAGTTGCGCGGTGATGGGCCCTGTCGTAATGGACGGTGCCTGACTTTTGGACTGCATGGAGGTCTCCTTTTGAAACAATCGTAATTGTGTGTCCGAAAAGCATAGCACAGGGACGGTCGAAAGAAAAGATTCGCACACCAAAAAGAAAAGAAGTGCTATACTAAGTAGAACAACAGAATGAAATGGGCGGCCTGCCGCTTTGGCAGCGCGCGCCGGAAGGTCTTATTTTTATGGCAAAAAACAAACGGAAAGTAAAGAAAACAAAGGCGCAGCTGTTTTTCGGCTGGCTGCGCGGCGGTGACTTTGAACCGGATGATGAGGACGAGGATGTGCCCGAGGGCGGCGGCTCCGGGGACGGCGGTGATAACCGGGGCAGAAAGGGCGGCGGAGGCGGAAGTTTCCTGATGCCCTTGTTGCTCCTACTGTCTGTCGTCTTTTTGATCTTTAACTTTATTCGCCCGCTCAGCGGGGGACAGGGCAGTGTGCAGAGCAAGGAAGTCAGCTACAGCGACTTTCTGCGCATGGTCGATGAGAAAATCGTTGTCAGCGCCAAAATCGGCAACTCTGTTATACGTTTCGACGCGAAGCCGGAGGGACAGAAGTACGCGAGTCACTATGTGACGACCCGCATGGACAGCGACCGGGATCTCCCCGAGAAGCTCTACCGGGCAGGCGCGGTCGTGACGCGGGAGCGCTTTGATATCATGAGTGTGCTGCTCTCGGGTGCGGCGCTCTTTTTACCTGTCATTATGATTTTCGGCGCGATGAACTTCCTCATGCGGCGCATGGGCGTCGGCGGGGGCGGCGGCGGTTTCATGGGCGGTGTCGCAAAGAGCAATGCGAAGGTCTATGTGCAGAAGGAGACCGGCGTGACCTTTGCCGATGTCGCAGGTGAGGATGAGGCGAAGGAGAGTCTGACCGAGATTGTCGACTTCCTGCATAACCCCGAGCGCTTCCGGGAAATCGGCGCAAAGCTGCCGAAGGGAGCCCTCTTGGTGGGACCGCCCGGAACCGGTAAGACCCTGCTCGCAAAGGCAGTCGCGGGTGAGGCCAATGTGCCCTTCTTCTCGCTCTCGGGTTCCGATTTCGTTGAAATGTACGTGGGTGTCGGTGCCTCCCGTGTTCGCGACCTCTTCCGCCAGGCGCAGGAGGCTGCGCCCTGCATTATCTTCATCGATGAGATCGATGCGATCGGAAAGAGCCGTGATTCGCGCTACGGCGGCGGCAACGACGAGCGGGAGCAGACTCTGAACCAGCTGCTCTCGGAGATGGATGGCTTTTGATTCTTCCAAGGGGCCTCCTGGTGCTCGGTGCAACCAACCGACCGGAGATTTTGGACCCCGCACTGCTGCGCCCGGGTCGCTTTGACCGCCGCGTCATTGTGGAGAGGCCGGACTTAAAAGGGAAGAATCGAGATTCTCAAGGTGCACGCGAAGGATGTGCTTCTCGATGACACGGTGGATTTCGATGCCATCGGTCTTGCGACCAGCGGTGCGGTCGGCTCCGAGCTCGCCAATATGGTGAACGAGGGCGGCCATCCTTGCGGTCAAGAACGGGCGCAAGGCGGTGAGCCAGAAGGATCTCTTTGAGTCGGTCGAGGTGGTCCTGGTCGGTAAGGAGAAGAAGGACCGCGTGATGAACCAGAAGGAGAGACGCATTGTCTCCTATCACGAGGTGGGACATGCGCTGATTTCCGCACTCCAGAAGAACACAGAGCCGGTGCAGAAGATTACGATTGTGCCGCGCACCATGGGCGCCCTCGGCTATGTCATGTACGTGCCCGAGGAGGAGACCTATCTCATGTCGAAGCGCGAGCTCGAGGAGAGACTGGTTTCGATGCTCGGCGGCAGAGCCGCGGAAGAGCTGGTCTTCGGCGATGTCACGACCGGCGCACAGAACGACATTGAGCAGGCGACCAACATCGCAAAGTCGATGGTGACCCTCTACGGCATGAGCGAGAGCTTCGGCCTCATGGGACTCGCAAAAATCGAGAACCAGTACCTCTCCGGCCGCAGCGTGATGGATTGCTCCGATCAGACGGCGGCACAGGTGGACAAGGAAGTGGAGCGCATTCTGAAGACGGCGTATCAGACCGCCCTCGGCCTGCTCCGCGAGAACCGCATGGTGCTGGATCAGATTGCGGACTTCTTGATTAACCGAGAGACCATCACCGGCAAGGAGTTCATGCAGATTTTGCGTAAGGTGAAGAACCTGCCGACCCCGCTCTCCGAGCAGGAGCCCATCCTGATCTGAGGCGGATCGCAAAATAAAAAGCCCGGAAACATTTGCGTGAGCGCGCGTGTTTCCGGGTTTTTTGTTCGTCCGGGGGATTGTCTTTCAAATAAAATGTTTGTTTGGAGGAAAATGTCATGAAGCATGCCGGCTGTCCTTCTTGTGGGGGGGCCTTGTATGAAATTTTACAACGCGGCTTACATGCGGATAAAAGCAAGGGGACACCCAACGGGTGTCCCCTTCTGTAGGAGAAGTATTTCTCAGTGATAGATTTTCTTATTCTCGTAGCGCGGCTCGCTGGTCAGTTGGAGACCCAGCTTATTCATGATGCGGATATCCACCTCGGAGAGCATGACAGAGGTGTGCACCTGGCAGCCGCGAAGTTTTTCAGCTGCTCAAGGGCGTGCGCCGCATTCGGGTCGCTCGCCGCGTTCATGGAGAGCGCGATCAGAATCTCGTCGGTGTGAAGGCGCGGGTTCTTTGAGCCGAGGTACTTGACCTTTAAGGTCTGCACCGGCTCAATGACGGTCGGGGAGATGAGCTTAATCTCGTCCGGGATATCGCCGAGCGTTTTCACGGCATTTAAGAGTACGGCTGCACTCGCGCCGAGGAGCTCGGAGGTTTTGCCGGTCACAATGCGGCCGTCCGGCAGTTCCAGGGCAGCCGCCGGCGCGCCGGTGACTTCTGCCTTGAGGAGAGCCGCATGCACGACGGGGCGATTGTTTGCGGTGACACCGGCCTGCTTCATCAGGAATTCAATCTTGGTGACCTCGGACTTCTCAGCATCGCCCTCCACGAGGCGGTTCATGCCGGTATACCAGCGGCGAATGATTTCCTGGCGGCCCGCCTCGCGGCAGGCCTCATCGTCCACAATGCAGTTGCCCGCCATGTTAACACCCATGTCGGTCGGGGACTTGTAGGGACAGCTTCCGTAGATGCCCTCGAACATGGCCGAGAGCACGGGGAAAATCTCCACGTCGCGGTTATAGTTGACGGTTGTAACGCCGTAGGCTTCCAGATGGAAGGGGTCTATCATGTTGACATCGTTTAAGTCTGCGGTCGCAGCCTCGTACGCGAGGTTTACCGGGTGATTCAGCGGGAGATTCCAAATGGGGAAGGTCTCGAACTTCGCATAGCCCGCCTTGATGCCGCGGCGATTCTCGTGGTAGAGCTGGGAGAGGCAGGTTGCCATCTTTGCCGCTGCCCGGGGCCCCGGTGCGGTCACAATGACCAGCGGTCTTGTGGTCTCGATGTACTCGTTTCTGCCGTAACCGTTCTCACTTACAATGAAGGGAATGTCGGACGGGTAGCCGTCAATCGAGTAGTGGCGATACACCTTGACGCCCATGGACTGGAGCTTTGCCTTGAATTGATCCGCTGCGGGGGTATAGCGGGTGATGACAACGGAGCCGACGTAGAGACCGGAGTCCCGGAAGGCCTGAATCAGGCGAAGCACATCGACATCGTAGGTGATGCCGAGGTCGCCGCGAATCTTATTCTTTTTCGATATCCGCCGCGGAGATGGCGATTACGATTTCCGCCTGATCCGCGAGCTGCAGCAACATGCGGAGCTTGCTGTCCGGCTGAAAGCCCGGGAGAACGCGGGAAGCGTGGTAGTCGTCGAAGAGTTTGCCGCCGAATTCCAAATAGAGTTTGTCTCCGAACTTGGAAATGCGCTCGCGAATGTGCTCGGACTGCATCTTGAGGTATTTTTCGTTGTCAAAACCGATTTTCATATCCACTCCTTTGCGCGAGGCCGCCCGGCCCTGTGTCGGGTGACATCATACACGCACGAGATTGTATCATAGCTCCGAGAAAATGTGGTATACTTTTCGCTATGAATACGCATGCGTGCCCAATGCCGGGGGCCTTTTACCGGCAGAGCGAAGAGAAACTGTATCAGGTTCGCTGCCTCGCAATCGATGCGGATAGCGGAGAGTCCCTTGTGATTTGTCAGGCCTTATTCGGAGACTTCCGCCTCGAGGCATATCGGGAATCGCGCTTTGCGGTGCTCTTTCAGCCGACGGAAGCGCCCGGCGCGGCAGATGCTGCGTGCACTTGCGACACACCGGGCTCCGTTGCCGAGGACGAGGTAGCTGCAAAAGAGCGGAGTGAGGCCAAGGCGCCCGCGGAAGAGCAGCGCGAGGTCAAGCCGGAAAAGCGTCAGCCCATTAAGGAGCCCGCGGAAGAGCAGCGCGAGGTCAAGCCGGAAAAGCGTCAGCCCATCAAGGAGCCCGCACCGGAAGAGCGGGACCGTCTCTTTCCTACACTTTTCTGGAGCTGCAGAGTCCGAGCGAGCGCCGCATCTTTCCTCGAAGAGGAGAGAGACAATCTGAGCGTGCGTGACATTGCGCGCATCGCGACGGCGCTGGAACTCGAGGACAGCGGGAGAACCGGAGGATCAGCTTCGGAACGCCTTTTGCGGCACTGCGCCTGCAGGAGCGCTACGAAAAAAAGAGCGCGGCAATCGCTATGTTTGACATCGCCGAGGAGCTGAAAAAGCTCCCGCCGAGCCCTGGTGTATACATCATGCACGACAAGCGGGATGAAATCATCTATGTCGGCAAGGCAATCTCGCTCCGCAACCGCGTGCGGCAGTACTTCCAGTCTTCGCGGGGCAAGAGCCCGAAAATCATGCAGATGGTGAGCCGCATTGCCCGCTTCGAGTACATCGTGACGGACTCGGAGCTCGAGGCCCTGGTGCTCGAAAATAACCTCATTAAAGAAAACCGCCCGCGCTACAACACGATGCTGCGGGACGATAAAACCTATCCTTATATCAAAGTCACGGTGCGGGAGGCCTTCCCGCGCATTTTCATGACGCGGCAGATGAAGAAGGACAAGGCAAAGTACTTCGGTCCCTTCAGCTCCGCGCAGTCGGTGCGAAAAACCCTCGATTTCATGTACCGGGCGTTTCAGCTCCGGGACTGTAAACGGGTGCTGCCGCGGGACATCGGCAAGGAGAGACCCTGTCTCAACTACCACATTCACCAGTGCGGTGCGCCCTGTGCGGGCTATATGGGCGAGGCAGCCTACCGCGAAAACGTGGACGCAGCGCTCGACTTTTTAAACGGCCGCTTTGCGCCTGTCGTGAAAAAGCTGCAGGCGGAGATGGAAGCGGCAGCGGCGCAGATGGAATTTGAGCGCGCCGCGGAAGTTCGGGATCTTCTCCGCAGCATAGAGCACATCGAACAGAGACAAAAAATTACCTCCGACGGCATGGAGGACAGGGACATCATTGCGCTGGGGCGTGATGAGCGAGAGGCGGTCGTCCAGATTTTCTTTGTCCGCGAGGGTAGAATTGTGGGAAGAGAGCACCACTACCTCCACATTGCGATGGAAGATGAGAGCCGGGAATTGCTTGAGAGCTTTGTGAAGCAGTTCTATGCGGGGACACCCTTTATCCCGCAGGAAATCTGGCTGCAGGAAGAACTTTCGGACACGGCGCTCCTCACGGACTGGCTTTCCGCGAAGCGCGGTGCGCGCGTAAAACTTGTGGTCCCGAAGAAGGGGCAGAAGGAAAAGCTCGTGGAGCTCGCGGCGCGGAATGCGGATATGATACTCGAAAAGGACAGACAGCGGCTCCAAATGGACGAGATTCGAAGCAAGGGCGCTGTCCGGGAAATCGAAACGCTGATCGGCTTACAAAACGTGCACCGCATGGAGGCCTACGATATTTCGAATATCAGCGGTACGCTCTCGGTCGGCTCCATGGTCGTCTTTGAGGACGGCAAGCCGAAGAAGAGCGATTACCGCAAGTTCCGCATTCAGACCGTTGTCGGGCCGAACGACTATGCTTCTCTCCGCGAGGTCTTGACGCGCCGCCTGCAGCGCAGTGTCGCGGCAGAGGACGGCAATTTCGTGAAGCTCCCGGACCTTATTCTGATGGACGGCGGCAGAGGGCAGGTCAACATCGCCCTCGAAGTGATCGAGCGTTTCAACCTACAGATCCCGGTCTGCGGCATGGTCAAGGACGACAGGCACAGGACGCGGGGCGTCTGGTTCGCGGGAAGGGAACTTCCGATTTCGGAGCGGAGCGAGGGCTTTAAGCTCATCACCCGCATTCAGGACGAGGCGCACCGCTTTGCCATCGAGTACCACCGGAGCCTCCGCTCGAAGGCGGAGGTGCACTCGGTGCTGGATGACATTCCGGGTGTCGGTGCCGTGCGGCGAAAAACGCTGCTCAGGCAGTACGGCGGCGTGGAGGGCATACGGGCGGCCTCGGTCGAGGAACTCAGCACACTTCCGAATTTCAACGCGCGGGTCGCGGAGGAAGTCTATCGATATTTTCATCGGGAAAGGAGTCAAGAAGATGCACGGCGTGACAGTGACGGAACTGATTCAGAGAAACCACTTTAAAAATCTGACCCCGGAGATCAACACGGACGAAATAATCATCTCCGCGCCGGATATTAACCGCCCGGCGCTCCCGCTGACCGGCTTTTTCGCGCACTTTGACAACGCGAGACTGCAGGTCATCGGAAATGCCGAGACCGAGTACATCGGTCTTATGGACGATGCGCGGCGGGAAGAAATCTTTGACTATATGTGCCGCTTTCGCGTGCCGGGCTTCATTTTCTCGCGGAATTTACAGCCGCATGAAACCGTATTAAAGAAGTGCCACGAGTACGGCGTCCCCTGCATGGTGACTTCGCAGACCACGGCGGATCTGACCTCGGAGTTGATCCGCTGGTTAAAGACCAAGCTTGCGCCCCAGCTTTCGATTCACGGCGTTTTGGTCGATGTCTACGGCGAGGGCGTTCTCATTATGGGCGATTCCGGCGTCGGAAAGAGTGAGGCGGCGCTGGAGCTCATACGCCGCGGTCACCGTCTGGTCGCGGACGATGTCGTGGAACTTCGCAAGGTCTCGGAAGTTGCGCTGGTGGGACGTGCGCCCGCGATTACCAAGCATTTCATTGAGCTTCGCGGCATCGGCATCATCGATGTGCGCGCACTGTTCGGCGCGGAGTGCGTGAAGGATGTGCAGACCGTGGACCTGGTCATTAAACTCGAGGACTGGGACAAAAGCAAGGACTACGACAGACTCGGCATGGAGGACCAGTACACGGAGATTCTCGGCGTGCGCGTGGTCTGTAACACCCTGCCGATACGTCCGGGCCGAAACTTAGCGATTATCTGCGAGACCGCAGCCGTAAACCGCCGCCAGAAGAAGATGGGTTATAACGCGGCGAAGGAACTCTACCGCCGCGTCAGCGAAACATGGCAAAGAGCGCCGAGGAACACGAGAGAGAGCGGCGCGAAGAAGAACTGATTGCCGAGCGGAAGCGCATCGGCGAGGCACTGAACCTTGAGGTCAAGGACAAAATTCTGGGCCACCTCGACACGATAGACCAGAGCGATCTCCCGCCGCATTACGGGGAGTTTGAGCGGAGTGGCTACCGGATTGAGTCCGACAGCGCGGATGTCGGGGAGTTGAACTAAAAAGAAAGCGAGGGCTTTACTTGCGAAGACAGTCGGAACAAGAGCCGCTCTCCCGCCACACGAGTTTTTCGAATCGGCGGCGCGGCGGATTATTACTATGAGCCGGAAACGGCCGAAGAGCTCAAGTCCCTGCTTGCGCGCTGCAAGGCCGAGGGCATCCCGAGCGCAGTGATCGGTAACGGTTCGAACCTCCTGGTCGGCGACAAGGGCTTTCGCGGCGCTGTGATACGCCTCGGCGAGGGCTTCGGCGCCATCGAAGTGAATGGGAACCGCCTGAGAGCCGAGGCGGGGGCGCTGCTTGCGAAAACTGGCGCGAACGGCCGCGGATGCGGGGCTCAGCGGCCTCGCCTTTGCGGCGGGCATCCCGGGCACGGTCGGCGGCGCGCTGGTCATGAATGCGGGCGCTTACGGCGGCGAGATGAAGGATGTTTTAGAGAGCGCCGAGCTCCTCTTGCCGGACGGCAGCGTGCGCTGCTTTACCGGGGAAGAGCTGGAACTCGGCTACCGGCACAGTAACATTCCTGCGCTGGGGGCAATTGTGCTCTCCGCGACCTTTGTTTTAACGCCGGGTGAGAAAGAAGAGATACTTGCGGAGATGAAGCGCTACGCAGAGTCCCGCCGCGAAAAGCAGCCGCTTGCATTTCCGAGTGCGGGCTCTGCCTTTAAGCGCCCGCCGGGCGATACGGCGGCGCGGCTTCTCGACGAGGCGGGCTGCAAGGGGCTGCGCATCGGCGGTGCGGCCATCTCGGAAAAGCACGCGGGCTTCCTGGTCAATCTGGAGCACGCGAGCGCTGCGGATGTGCGCGCGGTGCTCGCGGCGGCGGCCGAACGGGTCGAGGCGCGCTTCGGCGTGCGGCTCGAGCCCGAAATTCGCTTCCTCGGGGAGTTCTGAGCATGTCGTTTTCAGCGGAGGTCAAGGAAGAACTTGCCGAGATGGTTCCGTCAGAGTTCTCGCTCTTTACGGCGGAGTTGCAGGGCTTGCTGCTCTACGGCGCGAAATTGACGGAAAAAAAGAGGGCGGGACGGAACTGCGCTTCCTCAGCGAACACGAGGAAAGTGCGAAGAAATACTTTACATTCATAAGAAAAACGGATAGAATCAAAACAGATTTTGCCATCACAACGCAGCATCCGAACGGAAAAAACAAGGCCTGCACTGCCTTTCTCTCCCGTGAGGACGCCGCCGTGCTCCTTGAGAGCGCCGCGCTCGACTATGAAAAACGGGGAGTTGCAGATCGGCAGAAAAAGCAGAGCAGAAGCTCTCCGGGGAGGAGGAGCGACGCGCATTTTTGCGGGGCGCCTTTCTCGCGGCGGGGTCTGTTTCCGATCCCGAGCGTTTTTATCATCTGGAGTTTGTTTGTCCGGATGAAAACAAGGCTTGGTATCTGAAATTGCTCCTCTCCGCCCTCGGTGAGACGGCCGGAGTTGTGCAGCGAAAAGGACACTATGTCGTGTATCTCAAGGACAGCGACGGCATTGTGGCTCTGCTCGGCATGATGGGAGCTTCCCGCGCGTTGCTTGCCTTGGAAGAAATTCGCGTGGTGAAGGACATGCGCAACCGTGTGAACCGCACAGTCAATTGTGAGACGGCAAATTTACAGAAAGACGGTGGCGGCAGCTTTAAAAACAGCGGAAGGACATCGAATACATTCGCGATGCGGAGGGATTCGAGAATCTGCCGTCGACACTTGCAGAGATGGCGGAAATCCGTTTGGAGTATCCGGATGTGTCCCTCAAAGAACTGGGGACGTATCTGAATCCGCCGGTCGGCAAGAGCGGTGTAAACCACAGATTGCGGAAACTCTCGGAGTATGCGGATGAGTTGCGCGGACACGAGAAAAGAGGATAAAGATGATTAAGAAGTCTATGGTAGTGAAGTTAAACGGAAAGGCGGATGCCATGCCGGCTGCGATGTTGGTTCAGGTTGCGAGCCAGTACGAGAGCAGCATCTATGTGGATGATGCGGACAAGCGCGTCAACGCAAAGAGCATCATGGGCATGATGACCCTTGGACTCGCAAACGGTCTGGAAATTGTCGTGACGGCAGACGGCAAGGATGAGGACGCCGCAATCAGCGGCATTGAGGAATATCTCTGCCAGTAAGCACAGAGAAGACGGAGTTTTAAGCCGGGCGAGTTCGCCCGGTTTTTCTTGTTGCCGCAGAAAGGGCGTTGGAGGTTTTCAGTGGCATTCACACATTTGCACGTACACACGGAATATTCGCTGCTCGACGGCTCCGGAAAGATACCGGAGCTCATTCAGCGCGCAAAAGACCTGGGACAGACGGCGCTCGCCGTGACCGACCACGGCGTCATGTACGGCGTGATCGATTTTTTTATAAGGCGGCCAAGGCGGCGGGCATTAAGCCGATACTCGGCTGCGAAATCTATGTGACGCCGGGATCCCGCTTTGACAGGGACAACAAAAAAAGGGTGAGGCGCGCTATTACCATTTGATTTTTGCTCGCGGAGAACAACGAGGGGCTATGAGAACCTCACGAAGATTGTCTCGCGGGGCTTTGTGGACGGCTTCTATTATAAGCCGCGCGTCGATTTTGAGACTCTGCGCGAGTTTTCGAAAGGCATCATTGCGAGTTCCGCCTGCTTAGCCGGCGAGGTGGCGCGAAACCTCGCGGTGAACCGCTACGAGGACGCCAAGGAAGCAGCGCTCCGCTACCGCGATATCTTCGGGGCGGATAACTTTTTCTTAGAGCTTCAGGATCACGGGACTCGGTGTCCAAAAAGGCGGTCAATCAGCAGCTCATACAACTCTCGCAAGACACGGGTATCCCGCTGATTGCGACCAACGACATTCACTATACCAACCCGGAGGACTGGGAGGCGCACGACCTCCTGCTCTGCCTCCAGACCGGCAAGAAGGCGAGCGATGAGGACCGCATGCGCTATGAGGGCGGTCAGTACTACCTAAAGTCCGAGGATGAGATGCGTTCTCTCTTTGCGGCAGTTCCCCGAGGCTTTGGAGAACACGGCAAAAATCGCCGCGCGCTGCGAGGTTGAGATACGCTTCCATGAATTGAAACTCCCCGCCTACGATGTTCCCGAGGGCTATGCGGACGCGGCGAGCTATCTGCGCGCCCTCTCGGAAGAGGGCTTCCGCGCGCGCTACCCGGAAGAGCCGGCGGCACTCCGGGCGCGCATGGAAGAAGAGCTCGCGGTCATAGGCCGCATGGGCTATGTGGATTACTTTCTCATTGTCTGGGACTACATTCACTTTGCGAAGGAGCACGGCATCGGCGTGGGGCCGGGGCGCGGCTCGGCGGCCGGCTCGGTGGTCTCGTACTGCCTCGGCATCACCGACATCGACCCCGAAAAATACCAGCTGGTCTTTGAGCGCTTCCTGAACCCGGAGCGCGTCTCCATGCCGGATATCGACGTGGACTTCGCCTACGAGAGACGGCAGGGAAGTTATAGACTATGTCGGGCAGAAAGTACGGAAAAAGAGCGGGTCGTACAGATCATTACCTTCGGTACGCTCGCGGCTAAGGGCGTGGTACGCGATGTGGGGCGCGTTCTGGACCTCCCCTATGCGCGCTGCGACCAGATTGCAAAGCTGATTCCGAATGATTTAAAGATGACGCTCGACAAGGCTTTGATGCAGTCGAAGGAACTCCGCGCGCTCTATGAGAGCGATGAGAGCGTGCACCACTTGATCGACATGTCAAAGCGCCTCGAGGGGCTGCCGCGCCACGCTTCGATTCATGCGGCGGGCGTGGTCATCTCGAAGAAGGCGGCGGAAGAGTATGTGCCGCTCGCGCGGGGCGCGGACGGCTCGATTACGACCCAGTTCGGCATGAACACCCTGGAGGAACTGGGACTCTTAAAGATGGACTTCCTGGGGCTCAGAACCCTGACCGTGATTCAGAATGCCGCCGCGGAAGCGGAGAAGCGGAGCGGGAAGCCGATCGACATGCTGGGCATCGATTTCAACGACCCCGGAGGTCATGGCACTCATCGGCAGCGGAAACACCGAGGGCATCTTCCAGCTTGAGAGTGCGGGCATGAAGAGCTTCATGAAGGAGTTAAAGCCCACGACTCTCGAGGACATCATCGCCGGCATCTCCCTGTACCGCCCGGGTCCCATGGACTTTATCCCCCGCTATCTGGAGGGCAAGAACCACCCGGAAGAAGTGCGCTACGAGTGCCCGCAGCTTGAGACCATCCTAAAGCCGACCTACGGCTGCATGGTCTATCAGGAGCAGGTCATGCAGATTGTGCGCGACCTGGCGGGCTACACCTGGGGGCGCTCGGATTTGGTGCGCCGCGCCATGAGTAAGAAAAAAGAGTCGGTCATGAAGGAGGAGCGGCAGAACTTTGTCTACGGCAACGAGGCCGAGGGCATACGGGGCTGTGTGAACAACGGCATCAGCGAGGCGGTTGCAAACCATCTCTTTGACGAGATGATGGACTTTGCAAATTACGCCTTTTAATAAGAGCCACGCGGCCTGCTACGCCTATGTCTCCTTCCAGACCGCCTGGTTAAAGCACTACTATCCGAAGGAATTCATGGCGGCGCTCATGACCTCGGTCATCGACAACAGCAGTAAGATTGCCGAGTACATCCTGGTTTGCCGCCAGATGGGCATTCCGATTCTGCCGCCGGATGTAAACGACGGCAAGGCCGTGTTCTCGGTCTCGGGAGAGGGCATACGCTTCGGTCTCTCGGCGATACGCGCGGTCGGAACGGCCGTGAGCGAGGAGATTGTGCGGGAGCGCGAGACGGGCGGTGCCTTCCGCTCGCTCGAAGACTTTATAGAGCGCCTCTCGAACAAGGAGGCAAACCGGCGCACGCTCGAGAGCTTTGTGAAGGCGGGCGCGTTGGATTCCATGCCGGGAAACCGCAGGCAGAAACTCTTGCTCATCCCGGAGCTGCTCGACAAAAAGGCAAAGCAGAAGAATGCGATTGCGGGTCAGGTATCGCTCTTTGACTTCCTCGGCGAGGAGGCGCGGCAGAGTCTCGAGTCCGCCCTTCCGGAGGTCGATGAGTTCCGAAAAGAAGATCTTCTTGCCTTTGAGAAGGAGACGGTCGGCGTCTATCTGAGCGGGCATCCGCTCGATGACGTGCGGGAACTCTGGGAGAAGACCGTGACGGCAAAGACCATAGACTTCCTCGCGGACGATGAGAGCGGCAGGGCAGCGCTCGCGGACCGTCAACAGGTTATAATCGGCGGCGTGCTCACGAATGTCACGACTAAGATTACGCGAAACAACGATACGATGGCCTTTCTCACAGTCGAAGATCTGGTCGGCACGGTTGAGGTGCTGCTCTTCCCGAAGGCCTATGAGCGCTATCGGGAGAAGCTGATCCCGGATGCCAAGCTCTTTCTCTCCGGCCGTGTTACGATCAGCGATGACGATGTATCCGGCAAGCTGATTTGCGAGCGGCTGTCCGTCTTCGGCGCGGGAGAGCGCACGCTCTGGATTCAGTTTGCGGATGAGGCCGCCTATCTCGCGCAGCGAGGCGAACTCCTGCTTCGCCTCGGGAACAGCGAGGGCAAGGACAACGTGAAGGTCTACTGCCGCGCGGAGAAAAAAATCATACAGCTCGGGCGGGACTGGCGCGTTTCGGCGGAAGAAAGTCTGCTTGATGAGCTCCGCGCCGTTTTCGGCGCGGAAAATGTGAAGACCAGCGTAAAGCAGAGCCTCTGAAATTGTAAAAGCAGGGGCGCTGTGTTATAGTTTTCACGAGGAAATTCAGGCGCACTGCGGAGGCGCAGCGCGCACGGGGAACAGTGAGGAGGTTCCTGTTATGGCAAAGAAAATTGAGACCATCGGTGTTTTGACAAGCGGCGGCGATGCCCCCGGTATGAATGCGGCAATCCGCGCGGTGGTTCGCACGGCCTTGCACCACGGCATGAAGGTAAAGGGCATTATGCGCGGCTATTCCGGCCTGCTCGATGAGGAGTTTATCGACATGGATGCGCGCAGCGTCGCGGACATCATAAACCGCGGCGGCACCATACTCTACACGGCGCGCTGCATGGAGATGGTGACCGAGGAGGGACAGCGCCAGGCTGCGGAAATCTGCAAAAGGCACGGCATTGACGGCGTGGTCGTGATCGGCGGCGACGGATCGTTCAAGGGCGCGGGCAAACTCTCGAAGTACGGCATCAATACCATCGGTGTCCCCGGAACCATAGATCTCGACATTGCCTGCACCGAGTACACCATAGGCTTCGACACGGCGGTCAACACCGCAATCGACGCGATCGATAAGGTGCGCGACACCAGCACCTCGCACGAGCGCTGCTCCATCATTGAGGTCATGGGACGCCACGCGGGCTATATTGCGCTCTGGAGCGGTATCGCGACCGGCAGCGACGCGATTTTGATTCCCGAGCACTACGACGGCAACGAGCAGGAAATCATCAACAACATCATCGACAGCCGTCGACGCGGCAAGAAGCACTTCATCATCATCAACGCGGAGGGCATAGGCCACTCGAGTTCCATGGCAAAGCGCATTGAGGCGGCAACCGGACTCGAGACCCGCGCCACCATACTGGGCTACATGCAGCGCGGCGGCTCGCCTTCCTGTAAGGACCGCTTCTACGCTTCAATCATGGGATCCAAGGCCGTGGACCTGCTCGCAGAGGGCAAGTCGAACCGTCTGGTCGCCTATCAGAACGGCGAGTTCTGCGATTTCGACATTGAAGAGGCGCTCCGCATGCAGAAGGAGATTCCGGAGTATCAGCTGGAACTCTCCGCAAAGCTGACGCGCTGAGGAGGCATATGGCGGAACATACAGCGGAAAACACCGTGCTCTGCGGGGCAAATTCCTATGTGCAGAAGTTTTATCTGAATCCCGCGTTTCAGAAGCTCCCCGAGAGCATCAAACGCGAGCTGCAAATTCTCTGCGTGAGCATCACGGAGGAAGCGGGCGGCGTGCTGACCCTCGAATTTGACAAGGAAGGCAATCTCTTGTTTCAGGCGAGCGCCGAGGACAGCGACTATCTCTTCGATGAGATTGCGAGCGGCATGAAGATAGGAAGAGCGCGCTTTGACCATCAGGAGCTCCTGGAAGAACTGGAACTTTACTATCGCGTTGTCTTTCTGGGGGGAGGAAATTTGAGAGTCGGAGAACTTGTACTGCCGCACGGGCTCATGCTCGCGCCGATGGCAGGGGTCAGCGACCTCCCGTTTCGTCTGCTCTGCCGCGAGCAGGGGGCGGAACTCGCAGTCACCGAGATGGTAAGCGCGAAGGCGCTGCACTATAAAAATAAGGCGACCGAGGAACTCTTAAAGAGCTGTGAGGCCGATGCGCCGCTTGCGGTGCAGCTCTTCGGCTCGGAGCCGGAAATCTGCGCGGAGGCTGCGGAGGCACTCTCGGAGCGCCCCGAATTTGCCCTGATCGACTTTAACATGGGTTGCCCGATGCCGAAGATTGTGAATAACGGCGACGGCTCAAAGCTCATGACCAATCCGCCGCTCGCAGCGGAAATCATTGCCGCAATGGCAAAAAAAAGCAAAAAGCCGGTGTGCGTGAAAATGCGCGCCGGCTTTACTGAGGCTGAGAAGAACGCACCGGAGCTTGCAAAGCGCTTAGAGGCGGCCGGTGCCGCCATGCTCACCGTACACGGCCGCACGAGAGAACAGTACTACGCGGGAACTGCGGACTGGGACATCATACGGCAGGTCAAAGAGGCGGTCTCGATTCCGGTCATCGGAAACGGCGATGTTGTGAGCGGCGAGAGTGCCGCGCGCATGCTGCGGAAGACCGGTTGCGACGGCATTGCGGTGGGGCGCGCCGCGGAGGGAAATCCCTGGATTTTCCGCGAGATACGGGGGTATCTCGAGCGGGGCGAGAAACCGGCGGCACCGAGCGTTGCGGAGCGCTTTGATCTCATGCGGCGTCACCTCGCCCTGGAGGTAGAGGCGGACGGCGAGCGCATGGCGGTGCGAAAACTGAGAAGCCACTTTGCCTGGTATCTGCACGGCTTTCCGAACGCGGCAAAGTGGAGACATGCAATCAACACAGCGGAGTGTCAGGAAGTACTCCTCGAAATTCTGGAGAGTGCCTTTCAGGCGGCGAATCACCTTGACACAGCGGAAAGTACTTCTCTATAATAGTATGACTGTTTATCAAGAAACCAAGGAGGTTCGCCATGGCGGAAATTAAAAAGAATGTTTTGACCCAAGAGGGCTTGAAGCGCTATGAGGAAGAGCTGCAGGATCTGCGTGTCAATAAGCGCAAGGAGATTGCGGATAAATCAAAGAGGCAAGAGAGCAGGGCGACCTCTCGGAGAACGCAGAGTACGATGCGGCAAAGGACGAGCAGCGCGACATCGAGGCGAGAATCGGCGAGCTTGAGGAGCTCTTAAAGCACGCAGAGGTCTATGTCTCGGAGGAGACCCCGATTGACCGCGTGGGCATCGGCAGCCTTGTGAAGGTGCTCGACATCGAGGAGGATGAGGAGCTCGAGTTCAAGATTGTGGGCTCGCAGGAGGCGGATTCCCTCTCCGGCAAGATTTCCAACGAGTCTCCGGTCGGCGCAAAGCTGCTCGGAAAGGAAGCGGGCGAGGTGGTCACGGTAGAGCTTCCCGCAGGAAGCCTCTCCTATAAGATTATCAGCATCACGAAGGAGAACAGTGATGAGTGAAGTGAAGAAGGGCGGAGAGACGCTTGAGCAGGATGTGCACCGCTTAATGCAGGTGCGCCTTGACAAGCTGGACGAGTTAAAGGCAGCGGGAAAGGACCCGTTTGAGATTACGACCTACGAGCAGGGCATTCACGCCGCGGAAATCAAGGCGCGCTTTGCGGAGCTGAAGGACACGGAAGTCTCGGTCGCCGGCCGCATGATGAGTAAGCGCGTCATGGGCAAGGCGTCCTTCTGCGCGGTTCGAGATCTGAGCGGCGACATTCAGATTTATGTGGCGCGCGATGCGGTCGGCGAAGAGGCATATGCCTTCTTTAAGAAGTACGACATCGGCGACATCATCGGCGTTCGCGGCAAGGTCTTTGAGACCAAGACCGGCGAGATTTCGATTCACGCGGAGGAGCTGACCCTGCTCACGAAGAGCATGCAGCCGCTCCCGGAGAAGTTCCACGGCTTAACCGACACCGATCAGCGCTACCGTCAGCGCTACATTGACCTCGTCATGAACCCGGAGGTGCGCGAGACCTTTGTGAAGCGCTCCAAGATCATCTCTTCGATTCGGAGATATTTGGATGACAGAGGCTTCATGGAAGTCGAGACCCCGATGCTCGTAGCGAACGCGGGCGGCGCGGCGGCGCGTCCCTTTGAGACCCACTACAACGCGCTGAGTGAGGATGTGAAGCTCCGCATTTCTCTGGAGCTCTACTTAAAGCGCCTCATTGTCGGCGGTCTGGAGCGCGTTTACGAGATAGGCCGCGTGTTCCGGAACGAGGGCCTGGATGCCCGCCACAACCCGGAGTTCACGCTGATGGAGCTCTATCAGGCGTACACGGACTACGAGGGCATGATGAACCTCACCGAGGACATGTTCCGCCACGTGGCGCGCGAAGTAAACGGCAGCGCGAAGATTATGTACAGCGGCACCGAGATCGACCTCGAGAAGCCCTTCCGCCGCATCACGATGACCGAGGCGGTCAAGGAGTACAGCGGCGTCGATTTCGCGACGATCGAGACCCTCGAAGAGGCGAGAGCTGTCGCAAAGGAGAAGGGCGTCGCATTCGAGGAGAGACATAAGAAAGGCGATATTCTGAACCTCTTCTTTGAGACCTTCTGCGAGGAGCACATGATTCAGCCGACCTTCGTGACCGACCATCCGATTGAGATTTCGCCGCTCACGAAGAAGAAGCCGAACAACCCGGACTATGTGGAGCGCTTTGAGCTCTTCATCTACGGCAGAGAGATGTGCAACGCCTACTCCGAGCTGAACGACCCGATTGACCAGCGTGAGCGCTTCAAGGCGCAGGACGCACTGGCAGCGGCGGGCGATGAAGAGGCGAACCACACGGACGAGGACTTCCTGAACGCGCTGAATGTCGGTATGCCCCCGACCGGCGGCATCGGCTACGGCATTGACCGTCTGGTGATGCTCCTCACCGACAGCCCGGCCATCCGCGATGTACTGCTGTTCCCGACCATGAAGACCATGAAGGCCGAGAACAAAGAAGCACATGGCGAGAGCGAGGGCAAGGCGGAAGAGGCAAGCGGCTTCTTTACCCCGAACGAGAAGATCGATTTCAGCGGGGTTAAGATTGAGCCTCTGTTTGAGGATCAGGTGGATTTCGATACCTTCTCGAAGAGTGATTTCCGCGCGGTCAAGGTAAAGGACTGCAAGGCGGTGCCGAAGTCGAAGAAGCTCCTGCAGTTTCACCTTAGACGACGGAACCGGGCACGGACCGCACGATTCTCTCCGGCATTCACGCCTACTACGAGCCGGAAGAGCTGATCGGAAAGACCCTGATTGCAATCACGAACCTGCCGCCGCGTCCCCATGATGGGCATTGAGTCCTGCGGCATGTTGCTCTCTGCGGTCAATGAGCGCAACGGGGAGGAAGAGCTTCATCTTCTGATGGTGGACAACCACATCCCGGCGGGGGCGAAACTGTACTGATCCGGGGAAAATCACGGGCGGAAAACCTGCGGATTTTTACAACAGATCCAAGCCGATTTTTTGCAGTGACACCGGATTTACAACATTTGTGCAACAAAAAGTCAAATGACGGTACAGCGTAACAGATGACAGCATAAAGTCTGACGCACATCCCAGTTCCAAAAACCTTCAAGGCACTCCGTTTCAGAATCAATCTGAGAGGGGGTGCCTTTTTGCGTGCAGATAGCAGGAAAAGAGGCTGAAAAGCCTTTCATCCCTGTTTGAATAGCAGCCAGAGGGAACGTATGGAACAGGAGTATCAGGACATCACAAGACCAAGAGAAGTCCGGGAAGAGGTGAAGAAGCTGCGTAAAAAGTTTCTTCGCTATCAGGAAGCGGAGGTCGTGTACAGCATCTCGCACCGCAAGCTCATCGAGCGCGCGGATCGGGCGGGAGCGCTGTACAGGATGGAAGGGACGGCGCTGATCAAGCGCGATATTTTCGATGCCTATCTCGAGAATTATAAGAGGGATGATCGACCAGATCCGGACGCAGATTATCAGGAGGGCGAAGAGGAAGATTATCTGAAAGATCTTGAGGAGGATGCTGGCATAGGGAGAAGTATTCATTGTTCTCCTTGACATTTTATGCTATGTTCGATTTGTGCGCATGATCGGTTGAGGCCGCAAATTACGACCTCAAGTTAAAACCCGAAATTTGATATCTTTCAATGACTGCCCTATGAGGTGTGTCACTTTAGTCTCAGGGGCGCCGGTTCTGAATTGAATCGATTTCACCTGATTAAAAAGTACAGTACATGGCGATAACGATAAATTTAAGATATATGGGTGCTAATGGAAGTGCGATCGCATTTGCAAATGAAATGATGAAAAGCGGAACAGTTGCTAAAATTCGTGCGGAGGATGGAAACCTACGATACGAGTATTATCAATCCCTCGACTTTCTAGAGACGGTTCTGCTCATTGACTGTTGGAAGGATCAGGCATCAATTGATGCGCAGCACACTTCTCCGATGATGCAGACCATCTCGGAGCTTCGTGAGAAATATGATCTTCATATGGCTGTGGAGCGTTATGTCAGCACGGAGACAATTGAATCGGATGACTGGTTTATCCGAAGATAAATCAGAATTTAATGTTCACAGAATAGTGGAGGAGGAAAACAGGTTGATTCATAAAAGGAAATCTGTGTTACGAGTTATTTTGGGCATCATGGCTGCTATTGCATTCGTCTTTGCTTGCCTTCTTGGAGACTTTATCTATGCCACACGTTTTAAAATTAATCTGGTTGATAAATCAACATCACCAGATGGAACCTATGAGCTTTCATTCCAGCAGGTTGGTGATCCGGACTGGCCTTTTGGATATACACATGCAAGACTTGTTTTGAAGAATGGAAAACGCGTCATAATTAAGCAAACATTTGATATTGCAGATGATGGAGCTAATGCTAGTATCAGTAGCTGGAATGTAGACTGGAAAGATATTTCTGTGGAAGTCGTTATTTCTGGAACTGAACAAGATGATGTACTTTATGTTTTAAAATTTGATGGATCGGTCGATAGGAAACAACTTGATACACGATATGGGAATATCAAAGAAGAGCGGACCAGAAAATGAATAGCAAAAGAGTTGCAAATTTTTAAATTTAGCGGAGGAGAAGTAAGTGGATAAGGTAAAGAAAAAAATCCCAGCTTTGTATGCAATTGAATATCCACCATTCACCGGATTTCGCTCTTACAGCGTTTCCGGTATTTTTTTTGCCGAAATTCCGACAAGTAACCACAACAGAAGTAGTTGGCAGAACAGAAGCCAACGTCCACAGACCGATTGGATGGTGTCAATAATTTTTCGCAAAATTCGTTTCCAGCCACCAGTTGTTAGTCAACCGATTGCTTTTCGATAGGAAAGGCATCGGTCATTTTTTATGCCACGAGGAGGAGAACAAATGGCAAGACGATCAAGATATCTGCACTATGACGAACAAATGACTGCGCTGATGGAGCGCGGCAATCTTTCGCAGATTCCGGCGGACAGGAACCACACCCGCGGATCCGTGATAGAGAAACTGAAAAACTTGTTTTTACGACAATTGAGGATCTGATCCGATATCTTGGCGAATGCGGAGAGGATGTACAGATCCACATAGAAATTGAGGTAGAAGGGGAAAAGGAGGGCACCTGATGCCGCGGAAGAAGGAGACAGCCAGATACCGCTTACAAGCCCGGAAGGCGCAGCGGCAGTTATGCGGGATGTGCTGAAGGAGCTTGACCGGGAGTGGGTATGCGTTGTCAATATGGACAATCACTTAAAGCCCGTGAACTTTAACATCGTCTCCATAGGCAGCATCAATCAGTCACTTGCGCCGATCCAGAACATTTTTGAAGAGCGGTATCCTCTCGAACTGCAGCAACATCATGCTGATGCACAATCATCCCTCCGGCGATAACGAGCCGAGCCGGGAGGACATACAGCTCACAAAGCGCCTGGTCGAGGCGGCAAAACGCATGGATATGAATGTATGGTTGCTTCGATGATAGGCGTCCTCGTCCGTTCGATGGATTTCTTTATTTAGGTCAAAATGTAAAAATGAAATTTACATTCTTGCTTATAACTGATACAATTACAAGCAAGAAAGTAAATAAAGGCGGTGGCTACATGATCCCTTCACAACAGATTCTGAAACTTGCGAAAGACAATAATGGTGTGATTACTACTGCCATGATTGCTAATGCCGGACTTCCAAGAGGAAGTCTTAAATATTTGTCTGATAGAGGAATCCTTGAACGTGTCGCACGTGGTGTCTATACTTTACCGGAAGTTTGGGAGGATGAGTTTGTAAATATTCAGTGCCGCTACAAGAGAGGTATTTATTCTCTTGATACAGCATTGTTTTTATGTGATCTCACAGACAGGACTCCTGCGAATTTTCATATGTTTTTTCCGTCCACTTACAATCTGACAAATCCAAAACGGGAAGGTATCCTATGCAAAGGTATGAAGGAGCCGCTATATGGTTTAGGAGTAACAGATCTATTCACACCAAGTGGCCATAAGGTGAAAAGCCTATTCAGCTGAGCGGACATTGTGCGATGTTTTAAATCCTAAAAAAATCATACTGATGTCCAGGTGATAACAGACGCTTACAAGCGGTATATGTCAGGCAAGGAGAAAAAAATATTCCTCTTTTTGTCCGAATATGCTGCGATATTGCATGTAGAAGAAAAACTAAGATCTTATCTGGAGGTGTTGCTGTGAAAAACGCTATGCAGTTGAAGGCAATCATAAAAAACATTGCGAAGAATAAAAATATTTCTGTGGCACTTGTTCTTCAGAACTATATGTTGGAACGTTTTTTGGAAAGAGTTTCCTTATCCAGATATCATGACAACTATATCATCAAAGGCGGATTTTTGATTGCGTCTATGGTCGGACTTGATTCAAGAGCAACGATGGACATGGATGCGACAATAAAAAGGGTATCCGGTAAATGAAGAAGCAATACGAAAAAAATGGTGGAAGACATTATTGCTGTCCCTGTAGAAGATGCTATTCATTTTTGCTTGAAAAAGTGTTAGAGAAATCCGGGAAGGCGATGAGTACACTGGTTATCGTGTTGCATTGACTGCTGATTATGAGAAGATGGCGGTTCCGCTGAAACTGGATATTACGACTGGAGATAAGATTACACCGCGGGAGATAGAGTATTCCTATAAGCTGATGATGGAAGATCGCAGCATTCGTGTTCTGGCATATAATTTGTCGACAATTCTGGCTGAAAAGCTGGAAACGGTTGTGTCAAGAGGCAATCAGAATACCAGACCGAGAGATTATTACGACATTTATATTCTAAGCAAATTGCAGGCGGAGAATATTGACGTAGATAGTCTTAAAGCAGCCTTGTCAGCAACAACAGCCAAGAGGGGATCTTCAGAGCTTATGATGCAATATGCAGAAATCATGAGGACTGTGAAGAGTAGTGATGTTATGAAACGACAGTGGGACAATTACAGAAAGGATTTTGACTACGCCGCAGGGATTGAATTTGAAGAGACTTGTGATGCCGTCGTTGCAATGATGGATGAACTTGTTTCCAGGCAGTAGATCAAGGAATCCTTCAATGTCAGGAATTCTGACACGAAAGTATTCGGTATTTCCCGTTCAGCCTCGTATAATCAGAAATGAAGGAGAGCAAATCGTCACAAGGCGCAATACGGAATAGGAATGTGTCTTTGGCAGAATGCCGCGCCAGGACGATTCCGCCAGATGATTTGCCCGCAGATGTGGTGATTGATTCTGGCAGGAGGCAGAACTGGGAAGCATAACACTCTGTAACAATTGACTCGATGTACAACATTTTCACAACAGGCACATGGCAAGAAGTAAACGATAAACCATAGTGACAGACAGGCGATTTCAGGCAGCACTGGGACGAAACCTGCGATAACAAGTGGAAACAGATCATCAAAAAATTATTTGAAATGGACTCCCGACCATGAAGACCATGAAGGCCGAGAACAAAGAAGCACATGGCGAGAGCGAGGGCAAGGCGGAAGAGGCAAGCGGCTTCTTTACCCCGAATGAGATGATCGATTTCAGCGGCGTTAAGATTGAGCCCTGTTCGAAGATCAGGTGGATTTCGAGACCTTCTCGAAGAGCGATTTTAAGCGGTATCCACGCCTACTACGAGCCGGAAGAGCTGATCGGAAAGACCCTGATTGCAATCACGAACCTGCCGCCGCGCCCCATGATGGGCATTGAGTCCTGCGGCATGTTGCTCTCTGCGGTCAATGAGCGCAACGGGGAGGAAGAGCTTCATCTTCTGATGGTGGACAACCACATCCCGGCGGGGGCGAAGCTGTACTAAACAATCGAGAATGAATAGAGAGGTATGTCGACTCAGAGTTACTGAGGAGGCATGCCTCTCTTCTTTTTGCGGAAGAATGATGGTAATGGCAGAAGAGGACCGAGTACGCTCTTTGGGTTTGGGGAAGCAGACAAGTGGATTTACCTTTTGGGTTAATTGTGTTATTGACGATAATGGGAATTCATGCTAACATTGATTTACCTTAAAGGTAAATATTATGCGAGAGATGATGGCTTGGAAGTTACGTACAAAAACAATAAAATCGGAAAGATTTGTACGGATGCTAAAACTGCAGAGAGAGCCTACGGTCGAGAAATGGCCGATAAATACATCAGCGTATCGATGAACTTCATGCCGCTGACACCGTGGAAATGATGATTCAGTGGCATATCGGACGATGTCATCCCCTTGCGCAGAATCGAAAGGGACAGTATGCGATGGACTTGATTCATCCGTTTAGATTGGTATTTGAGAAGAAGGGAGATGAAATCCAAATCGCAAATATTTTAGAGATAGTCGATTATCACTAATGATTGCAATAATAAGTCAGGAGGAGGCACTATGGTGAGAAGTCGCAGTTACATTGCAACGCCACCGGGGGCAACAATCAGAGAGCAGTTAAACGACAGAGGTTTAACGCAGAAGGAATTTGCGGTCAGAATGGATATGTCGGAGAAGCATATCAGCAAGCTCATAAATGGCGATGTACAGCTTACACCGGAAACAGCAGTCAGATTAGAGATGGTTTTAGGAGTTCCGGCTAAGTTTTGGAATAATCTTGAAGCAATTTACAGAGAGAAGATTGTTAAGGCAGAAGCGGAAAATGCAATGGATGCCGATATTGAGCTGGCAAAGCAATTGCCTTTTCGTGAGATGGTAAAATTTGGGTGGGTTTCAGAGGCCAAAGAGGATACAGAGAAGGTTACTACGCTCAGGAAATTCTTTGGAGTTGTAGGGCTTTCCATTCTCGGAAATGAGCAGATTACGAGAATTGCTTGCAGACGTCTGGCAATTACAGAAAAGAGTGATATGGCTCTGATTGCGTGGGCACAGGAAGCAAAGAATGAGGCGCGTGATATCCGCACTGCTCCGATTAATATTAAAAAATTGATTTCGATTATGCCTGAGTTACGTAAAATGACTGTACTCGAGCCCAAGGAGTTCTGTCCTCAGCTAAAGAAATGTTTGGCAGATTGCGGAATCGCCTTAGTCTTTTTGCCGCACCTTCGCGGTTCTTTCCTTCAGGGGGCTTCCTTTCCGGATGGAAATAAAATAGTTGTGGGACTTACGGCAAGAGGCAAGGATGCAGACAAGTTTTGGTTCAGTTTATTCCACGAACTTGCTCACATTGTCCTCGGTCATGTGGGGCAGTCCCATGGCACATCAGAGGAGGATGAAATGGCAGCCGACAAATGGGCCGGTGATATACTGATTCCTCACGAAGATCTGGAGATTTTCAAAAGAAATAAGGAGTATTCGGAGAGAAGCGTACTTCAATTCGCAAAGGAACAGGGAATTGCGCCCGGAATCGTAGTCGGAAGAATGTAGCTGGAGGGGATGATTCAATATAGTGCACTGAATCATCTGAAGGAACAATATGAAATTGCGGTATGAAGTTGTTATGGCCAGTCATCACGAAGGGCAGAATTAGACAATCATATACCGTCGGACGCGAAGTTGTACTAAACAATCGAGAACGAAAGCATAGTGAGAGAGGTATGCCGATTCAGATGGATCTGAGGAGGTGTACCTCTTTGTTGTAATACAAAAGATGTGTAACACTTGTTCCGAATGGATTATAATGTTGAAAGAAGAGAACAAAACGAACCGAACATCAAACGAAAGCGGATGAGATGTTATATTACATGACAGGACATAAAAACATGGCGGGAGATTACCATGATTGAAGTAAAACATATTACGAAGGAATATAAAGTAGTAAAAAGAGAATCGGGATTTCATAATGCTGTTAAAGCTTTGTTTTCTCGTAAATATGATAAGGTAAGAGCACTGAATGACATCAGTTTCAAAATTGGTGATGGGGAAATTATTGGTTATATAGGTCCCAATGGTGCTGGGAAAAGCACTACGATAAAAATTCTGTGCGGAATTCTGACGCCTGAAAAGGGGCATTGCATTGTGGATGGCTATGTTCCGTGGAAAGACAGAAAAGCCTACGTTAAAAACATCGGGGTTGTATTTGGACAGAGAAGTCAGTTATGGTGGGACATACCGATTATTGATAGTTTTGAGTTACTTAAGGATATATACGGAATAGATAGTCGTATATATAAACAGAATATATCGGAATTGAGCCAGAGACTGAATCTAGAAACAATATTAAAAACACCAACGAGAAATCTTAGCCTTGGTCAGCGAATGAGATGTGAAATTGTGGCATCGTTACTACATAATCCCCAAATTCTGTTTTTGGACGAACCAACGATTGGTTTGGATGCGGTGTCTAAGTTGGTAGTGAGAGATTTTATAAAAGAAATTAATGCTGAAAAGGGAACTACCGTTATATTAACAACGCATGACATGCAGGACATACAAGCCTTAACCCAAAGGGTAATGTTAATCGGAAAAGGTCAAATTTTGTTGGATGGAAGCCTTGATGAATTGAAAAAGAGGGCTTCGGATAAGAAACAGATAACAATTAAATATCGCGGAAAAACACCTGAACTATGTGAAGGAATGTATTACTTGGAACAAAAGGATGATAAATTAAGAATCTCAGTGGATCCTAACATCATTTCGGTTTCCGGAGCACTTGCGCATTTATCTGATCAGACTGAAATAATCGATTTGGAAGTCTCGGATATATCCGCAGATGAAATGGTTGCGCGGCTCTATAGGGAATATCAGATATGAAAAAATACTTATCGTTATTTAGAATCCGTCTTATAAATAGTGTTCAGTATAGAGCGGTTACCTTTGGGGCTGTAACATCTAATGTAGTGTGGGTACTGTTGGAACTGATGATGTACGCGGCACTATATAAGTCGGCTGAGAAGGCACTGCCAATGTCCTTTCCTCAAATTTGTTCATACGTTTGGGTAAAAAGGATTGTGATGGGTATGCTTGTCGTGGTGGCATATGATGGAGAAATATATAGTGTTATTCATAGCGGCTCCGTAGCATATGAACTGGTAAGACCTATGGATATATATGGGAAATGGTACTTTCAGGCAGCGGCCAATAGAGTGACATCTACAATGGTAAGTTGTATCCCGGTGTTAGTGATAGCAATGATACTCCCGGAACCATATGGACTGCGGCCGCCTATGAGCGCCTTGCAGACACTGGCATTTTTTGTTTCTGTCGTTCTTGCACTGGGAATTGTAGTGGCATTTGCTATGTTAATGTTTATTACATTGTTCTACACAATAGCACAACGTGGGGTAAAGATTATCGTTGCAGCGACAACCTCCTTCCTATCCGGCGGAATGATTCCGTTGACTTTTTTTCCTGAAAGAGTATTAGCCATACTGAAATATCTTCCCTTTTCATCTATGCAGAGCACGCCATTGCTCATTTACAGTGGAAATATTACAGGAACAGAAATTTTAAATGGAATTGCTGCACAGATTATATGGATGATGATTTTGCTTGTAATTGGTAAAGTGGCGATGAATTATGCAATCAAACATGTAGTCGTGCAGGGAGGATAAGAGTAATGAGGGCTTATCTTAAGATGATGCTGCTGCATCTAGAAAGTCAAATGCAATATAAGTTATCATTCTTTATGACGGTTTTTGGACAGTTTATAACAGCATTTGCAGGATTGTTTAGTATCAAATTTATGTTCGAACATGTGGATATGATATACGGGTTTAATGATACCGATGTAATTTTGTGCTATTCGATTGTTGTTTTGTCATTCTCCATCGGTGAAGCGTTCGGCGGAGGCTTAGCAACATTTGGCGGCATACTCGGAGACGGTAGCTTTGATAGAGCATTGGTAAGACCGAGAAATATTGTATTTCAAATACTGGCTCCGCAGGTAGATTTTACACGCATAGGGCTGTTGATTCAGGCGGTAGGAACCCTTGCATATGCAATTTCCAAATCTGAGATTCAATGGGACTATAAAAAGATAATTACGCTTATGCTGATGATTGTCTGCGGAAGTGTTTTTGTTTTTTTCTCCCTGTTCTTATTTAAGGCGACATTTACTTTCTTCACAGTACAGGATTTAAACTTTCTAAATCTGTTTACATATGGAGCGAGGGAATTCGGAAAAATATCCGTTTTCTATTTATGGAAAGGTTGTTTTATCAATTCTTACATACATCATACCGCTAGCTTTGTTCCAATATTATCCTTTGTTGTATATAATTGGCAGAAAAATCAGAAGCGTATTATATTGGGTTCCCGTTGCTATCACTTGTTTTTTTGATTCCGTGCTGCTTGTTTTTTTCAAATTAGGGTCTTAGAAGGTATCAATCGATAGGTTCATGAACGGAAGAATGCAAGGAGTGCCTGTAAGCGGTACAGACAGGATTGACAGGAGTCCTTTGCTTGCTTTGTAGCGGCACAGTTATCTTGTAACAGTTCTGTCGAATCACGTATAATGGTTGCAAAAGAGAAAAAACACGATTTGAACGCAGATGAAGCTTGCTTGTATCGATGTGATAAGAAGGGAGAACGTTGCTTGTCAGCGGAGCGGGAGGGATAAGGACATGGATCTCTTTGGTAATTTAGAGGCGGATTTATTCCGGTTCATTATTCGGAAATCCGATTGCCATGAGTCAGTCCGTGCCGGATGGAGCAGAACTGTCATTCAGTGTCACTTACAAAAACCGGTAGGAAAAAAGGTTCTGAAAGTGATGTCCGGAACAGCACTGGCCGACCGCTTATTGCAGCTGGCAATGGATCCTGACATAAAGCGGAGGGAAGTAAAGCAAGCAGTCGGCAAATCTTCAAAGAAGGTTGCTCACACGAACGAAAAAGCTCTGATTCAACTCAGGAAGAATCAGCTGCCGCAGGGAAGATATATTTTTGGGAAAGATCTTCCGGTCGGAACATTTGACTTTACCTGGGTATGGGGTAGCGGTTCCGTTGGACTGTACGGGACAGCTGAAAACACGACTCTTGGAAATTGCCTTTATTCTGAGAATGTGGGAAATAGATATGATTATGAATACCGGCAGTGTCTGCATGTGCAATGTGAGTCCGGAAATATGCTGACTATTGGCGGAAACCTTGTTGTTGAAATCTCAAGGTCGCCGAAGCTGGAGATTGATTTGTGAAGGGGGGATTAAGGTCTAAAAACAGAATGAGAGCTATGCCGGGCAGTGTTCGCTGCAATGGCATAGCTCTCGGTTTTTAGTACTCCATACTGATCCCCTTTTTTCTGCCGTGTCTCATCACGAAGTGAAATGCCGATAGACCGGCGAAAAGATAGGCGAGGGAATTAAGTACGAGTAGCCCGACATCAAAAACGGAAACCGTGTTCCCTTCGAGGATGCTGCGTGAAATATGAATGCCTTGTGAAAGCGGCAGAACATAGTAGGCAAAGCCTTGAATGTTGCTTCCATCTACCACTCCCGAAAAGAACAAGAGTAAATAGCTTGCGATGGATATGAACGAAGCGGTTTTGGTAAAAATCAGTGTCAAGGCCGAAAGGAAATAGGATATCCCTATGAGCCCCAACATGGTAATCGCGAACACGGGGAGAACCATCCATGAGAAAGCCATGGGAATAGAAAACAATACATGAATCGCTGACATGACCAAAATGATTTCGACGGACTGAAACAGCAACCAGCAGACTGCTCTGCAAAATAAAATGCCGGAGAGAGCGGTGGGCTTTATCAGCAACTGTTCAAACGTTCCGCTCTGCTTTTCAGAAGAAATGGCCATGGAAGATTCGCCGATGATGCCGTTGGCGTAAAACCAATACACGAAGCCTATGTAATACGCAGAGTTGGGGCGTTCGGCAGAGTTTGAGAACAGTTTGAAGAAACCGACGAACATGATAAACAGCACGAATAAGTTGACGATGTGATCCGGATAATAGCATTTCGCTTCCAAATAGTACTTTCGCAACTCAGCGGTAAAGCAACGCCTTATCTTAGCCATGATGATTCCTCCAAAAAGAAATGAGAACTTCTTCCAAGGTCGGCGTTTCCGGTGTGACAGCTATGATTCTTATCTGCTTCTCCGCACACATTTGTACAAGAGAGTACGCAAAAGCTTCCTCGGACTCGGAAAGGCTCAAATGAATTTGTTTTTTTTCTTCATGGATTCGGATTGCTTCCGAGGGCATAAGAGATGCGAGCGCCTCAACGGTTTCTTTCGTATAGGGCAAGGTGTATTCCGTACGTTGTTGTCCCTTGTGCGCGTTTACGAGAGCATCGATGCTACCTTGATAGGTGGCAACGCCGTTTTCTAAGATGATGAGTTTATTTGTAAGGCGCTCCAATACATCTATCTGGTGTGTTGTCAGAAAAACAGTCGTGCCCTGTTCTGACATCTTTTGGATTTCAGAAATAACACTCAACTTTGTTGTCAAATCCAAGCCTAAGGTGGGCTCATCCAGAAACAAAATTTTAGGGGAATGAATGAGTGCTGTCATCAAGGCAACTTTCTGCTGCATTCCTCTGGAGCAATAGCCTACTTTTTTGTTCTCGTGCCCCTGTAAATCCATCACAGAGAGCAATTCCTCGGTCCGGTTTCGAATGACATTGTCGGCCAGCCCCATTAAGCGCCCGTAATAACACAAATTCTCCTTGGCAGACATATACCAATACAAATTCCGGTTTCCTTCAAGGACGGCACCGATATCCTTAAAATAATCATTTCCGGCGTGTTCGATGTTTTTGCCGTTATAGTATATGTTCCCGGAGCTTGGCGTTAATATCTTTAACATCAGCTTGATAAAGGTGCTTTTTCCGGCACCGTTCGGTCCCAAAAATCCCGTAAATTCCGGGTTCACTTATCTCAACACACAGATTTCTGAGTGCGGTATGCTTCCCAAATGACTTCGTAAGTTGATTCACACAGTAAATCATTCACGACCTCCGCTGTCTTGCCAAGGCTTGTAGCCGATTCGATTACATATGAGATGTATTAACAAAACACCACCATGAATATAACACAAACGGACTTTTCTTATCTACGATTTACATGTGATAACTTTTTAAGCGAAAAACAAATTTCTGAGATGGAAATTATCATAATGCGCAAAGCGACTTTCAGAAGCTAATGATAAAGTTTTATGATGAGCAGGACAAATGGAGAGCCGTTTGGCGGACAATGAATGAAGGCGCTATGTTTTACCCGGCACTACGATACGGCTCCTGTGTGGAGCTGCGGAGCCGGAGAGCCGCGCAGGAGACATAGAAACATATGTGTTTGAGCATCTAATGCCTGTCAAAGTTGAGGACAGCAACAATAAGCACTGGTATTGGATGAAATATATAGCGGAAGAGATTGATTTTTGGACTTGTAACGATGCCTACAAAGAGCTGTATGACAGACAGGCTTTTCAAGAAACAATCGATAGAGTGTTGGCTGAAATTGCGGATACGCTTGGGGTATTGATGAAAGCATAAACGGTACAGGCCTACTGAAAAGAAATTGCAAAAAAATGCCGGTGCTCTTTCGGCACTGGCATTTCATATCGATTCACGGTAAGATTGACGTATACAGTTGTAAAGCACAAAAAGAAAGGAAGGTCCGGCTATATGAAGTCACACAAGTTTTTCGCATGGGCAACGGTATTCTGCTTTGTCATGACGATGATCACCGGCTATAAGAGACAGTAAGCGCGGCTTACGTCGAAGAAGCAATGACGCCCGCTTGCTGTAAGGCTTCCTCTACGGCGATTGCCAGCTGATCGGCGCAGGAGGTCCCGCGGCCGTCGCAATCGTTTCCTCTGAGAAGTGAGGCTGCCTCGGCCGCATCTCTGCCCTCAAGCAGTCTGCTGATGGCAGAGGTATTGCCGGGACATCCGCCGTGGAATACGACGTTGTGCAGGCGACTGTCTTCGAGTTCGAAGCTGATTTGTTTTGCGCAGACACCGCGTGTTTGATACGAATAGCGTTTCATTTCAGAAAACCTCCTCATGTTTTGATACCCTTATTGTACATGGTAGAAAAAACATATCAAGTACAGAGCGAATGCAAGATGGGCGTTCGATTGCTTATTTTGCTGAGCTGGGTTACAATACAGACAAGCTTGAGCCCAGTAGAAATAAGAGCGCGAGGTGTTCGATGTTTGTCGGGTGGTATCGGCTGCTCTGCAATGGACTTCTCTTTGGCAAAAGGGAGCGGCAGAGGGGACAGTATCTTCTCTTTTGAGAAGAACAGATGCTTCGGTTTCAAGGCGGAATCGGAGCCAACACGAAAGGAGTAATTCCTATGTCTCTTGAAGATAAGATCGATCAGCTGAAGGGTGCTGTCAAAGAAGGCGTCGGTAAGATTTCCGGCGATGTAAAGGCAGAGAAGGAAGGCGCTGCGGAGCAGGCGACCGCGAAGGCAAAGGAAGTTGCGGAAGATGCCAAGAAGGCAGCGGAAGAAGCTGCTGAGAAGGCATCCGCCAAGGCAAAGGAAGTTGCCGGAAATGTGAAGGATGCAGTGGAAGGAACGATTGACGGCGTTAAGAACATCCTGAACAAGGACAAAGAATAAGTTTGTTACGAAAAGCCCCTTACCGATTTCGGTGAGGGGCTTTTTTCTGTCTCGTTTTCTGTCTCAGAGTCGAAGCTCAAAAACCGCCCTCCGGCGGGAACAGTTCCTGCACGCTCCGCTGATAGTATGCCGCAAGGCGCAGGGCTGTGTATACATTCGGGCACTGCACGCCGTACTCGTAGCGGTACAGGGTCTTGACATCGACAGAGAGTTCCGCAGCCACACGGGCGCGGGAAATACCTGCCTCTTTTCGAACTTTCATCAAATTATTTGTCATGCTGCTTTACCTTGTCCGACAGACCTTTCCGAAGATGCGGAAGGAGTCGCGATTCGGATCCACGGGAATCGGCGCATAGTTCGGATTCAGCGAAATCAAAAACGTGCCGTCCGCGCAGTCCTTTAACTTCTTGAGGTAGGCCATGTTGTTGAGAGAGAAGATTCCGATTTCTCCGTCTTCCAACGTTTCTTGTCTATGTACATAGACCATGTCGTGATCCCGAAAGAGAGGTTCCATGCTGTCGCCGCTTATGGTGACGGCAAAATCCGCCCCCCTTGCCTCCTCTTCGGGCACTTCTATCGTCGTGTAATAATCCGAATCCAGAAAATCTCCGCTTCCGGCGGAAACTCTCGCATCGTAGAGCCGGAGTTTTTGATGCCGTCTTTTTGACTCGACGCGGCAGTGTAAGGCGTGATGTGCGGCTCCTTCACATAGCTCTGCGGGTAAAGCAATAAGTCGATGTAGGAGAGGGCTTTTTCCTTTCCGGCCGCATTCAAAAGGGCAAGCGGATTGTTGGGATTGTGCCCGAAGTATTCCTCGAGACAGTCGGGAATCTCCAGAATGCGGCAGAGATGCAGGAAAATGCGCGCGGAAATCTCATTTCTGCCGGTCTCCCAGGCGGAGATGGTTTTCGAGGTGACGTCAATGCCTTCTTCCTGAAGCAGGGCTGCAAGCTCAAACTGCGACATATGCGCCTTCTTCCGATAGGCTGTGATGATTGCACCTATGCTTTCCATGCATACCTCTCTTTCGTTTGCTGATGGGCAGGACCGCAGCGGAGTGGCTGCGGGCTGAGTTTTGTTTTCCTGTCTACAGAGTAGCACCGAACAGCGCAAAGCACAAGGTAAAATCTATTTAGAATAGAATATGAGGCCGAAGCGACCGTTTTAATCTATTTATAATGGCGTTATACTGGAACTACAGAGAGCCAAAGAAAGCTGCCCGAAAGCGGGGGAGCCCGGAGAAATGTCTTGCAGCAAAAATGTGCCGAATAGAACGGGAGGCAAGGCTGCTGCGAGAAACAAAAAGGAGATTGTTGCGTCAGGGTGTCACATGATCGAAACGGAAGGGAGAAAGCGCATGGCGGATCGTATCATTTTACATGTGGATTGCAATTGTTTTTACGCCGCGGTGGAGATGCTCTACCATCCGGAGTTTGCGGGAAAGCCGCTCGCGGTCGGCGGGGATGCGGAAAAGCGGCACGGGATTGTGCTCACAGCCAATTACATTGCCAAGAGAAGGGGCGTTAAGACCGGCATGGCGCTCTGGCAGGCGCGGCAATGTTGTCGGGATTTGATTTTTGTTCCGCCGAGAATGTATCTCTACCTCCGCTTTTCCCGCATGGCAAGGAATATTTACCGGGGCTACTCGGACAAGGTAGAGAGCTTCGGCCTCGATGAGTGTTGGATTGACCTGACCGACTGCTGTGCGATTTTGGGTGACAGGACAAAGACCATAGAGAACGGCTACCGCATTGCTGCGGAAATCAGCGGGCGAGTGCGCCGGGAGCTCGGTATTACGGTGAGCATAGGTGTGTCCTGGAATAAGATTTACGCAAAGCTTGGGAGCGATTATAAGAAGCCGGACGCGATTACGGTTTTTGACCGGGATAATTATCGGAAACTTATTTTCCCGCTCCCGGTTTCGGAGCTCTTGTACGTCGGAAGACAGACAAGCAAAAAGCTGGCAGGCTGCGGGATACACACGATAGGAGAGCTTGCGGCGGCAGATCCGTCCTATTTGCACCGTATCTTTGGCAAGGTCGGGCTCATGCTCTCCGTGTTTGCGCGGGGGGAGGATCAAACCCCGGTGAACGATCTCGGCGTGGAGGCCCCAATCAAAAGTGTCGGAAACAGCACGACAACGCCGCGGGATTTGGTGAACAACGAAGATGTGCGCTTGGTCTTATATCTGCTCGCGGAGAGCATCTCGGAACGCCTGCGCAGGAACGGCTTTGAGGGGCAGCTCGTTTCCGTCTATGTGAGGGATACAGAGCTCATGGGGGTTCATCGACAGAAAAGACTCGCGGCGGTGACCAATATTTCCGCGGAGATCGCAGCGGCGGCATTCTCCGTTTTCCGGGAACTCTATCGCTGGGAGAAGCCGATTCGAAGCATAGGCATAAGCGTCGGCGCTTTGCAGGCGGAGAATCGGCCGCGCCAGCTCTCCCTCTTTGTCAATGAGAGGCAGCGGGAGCGGCAGATGTTGGCCGACCGTATGGTGAGCGCAATCCGCAGCCGTTACGGCTATTTTGCCGTGCAGCGCGGCATCATGTATGAGGACAAGTACCTTTCCTCCCTGAATGCGAGCGCGGAGGATCACATGATACATCCGCACTCCTATCTGGAGCACGGAAACCGAAGCGGTTGTGAGACCGCATTGATTGCGAAAGGCAGGTGAAGGAAGTGGGCGTCTATGATTACCATAGGGAGCGGAAGCAAGCGGAAGACTTTGCGGTGCCGTTTGCGGAACATGTGCAGGAGACAGAGCAGGTAAGCCCAAACAAAGCCTATGTCGAGGTGATTGCAAATTTTTCAGCGGACGGAAAAATGTTGCCGCTCAAGCTAATCTGGGAAAACGGAAAAAGCTATGAGATAGATCGCATCCTCCGCGTGGATCGCTGCGCCAGCTTAAAGGCGGGCGGGGCGGGCATACGCTATGTCTGTCGAATACAGGGGCAGAGAGTGGAGCTGTATTACGAAGAAAACGGGTTTTGGTTTGTGCAGCGGAAGGTGGCGGGAATAAGGGAAGCGTAAGCGCAAGCCTGAAACAGAATAGCGTTTCAAGCACGAGCCCGAAGCGCCGAGACCGCCGTAATGCGCGGGAAAATGCGGATATCCGCAGACCCTGTTTTGTGCTTGCATTGCTGCCGCTGTTTCTCGGATAAGGGCAAGGATAAACAGAACTCTGCGTGCGCAAGCTATCCAGTAAGACCAAAGTATGTTATAACCATACCGAGTCGAAAAAAGCCGAATTCCGGGAGGACCTTTTCTTGCGATATATTCTTTTACTGCGCGGCATCAATGTGGGCGGCAAGAATAAAGTAGTGATGCATGAATTCATCGATTTACTTGCAGCGGCGGGGTTTGAAGCGCCTGCATCTTACATGAACAGCGGAAATTTATTTTTTAGCAGTGACGACCACAAAGAGAGCTGTATCTCAAAAATCAGAGCACTCTTGGAAAAGCATTATGACTTTTCCGTCCCGTTTGCCCTGCTCACAAAAGAGGAATACTTGGAAGAGCGGGCAGCGTTGCCCGCGTGGTGGCATGGAGAGATGGCGAGAAAAGATGTTTTGTTCTACGCCTGCGGCATGGACGTGGGTAAGATGCGGGACTTCATCGAACAAGCTGCTCTTTATAATGAAATCGTGCATGTCGGACGGCAAGCGGTATTCTGGGGCAAATACGATGAGGCGGAGTACCTGAAAACCATCTATCATAAGAAGCTGATAAAGCAGGCGTTCTACAGGGAAGTCACTATACGAAGCGGAAATACATATGAAAAAATTGCGGAAATCCTTGAAAACGAAACATAAGCAGAAAGTCCGGCCACATACTGTTCTGCACTGCATTTCAGCCGAATGATGGCGAGGAAGCATACGGAAAAGCGTTTTCGTATTGCGTCGGAGCGTGTTATTGTTAGATATGGGAAGAAGGTATGCCGTCATGGCAGTTCGTCAGCGAAACGCAACCCCCGTTTGACAAATTGACAAGCCGCTTTGGTAGCCTGCAAACACGCAAAATGGCATGCTTGAGCTATCAAAAACGGAAGGAGAACAGACATGATTTTGGCAGATAAGATTATAGACGAGAGAAAGAAGAACGGGTGGTCCCAGGAGGAACTGGCTGAGCAGCTCGGTGTATCGAGGCAGTCGGTCTCCAAATGGGAGAGCGCGGGTTCGGTGCCGGATCTCAAAAAGGTCATTCAGATGGCCGAGCTCTTTGGCGTGAGCACGGATTACCTTCTAAAGGATGAGCTGGAGAAGGAAAACCGGGACGTAGTCGAAACATCCGGGAGTGACGCAGACAGTCCGTTGCGTCGGGTGAGCATGGAGGAGGCCAATGCGTTTTTGAACGCAAAGCGGGAGACAGCGCCCCGACTCGCGAATACGGTCAGCTTGTTCATCTTAAGTCCGGTCGCATTGCTTCTGCTTGCCGGAATCGCCGAAAGTTCGGACTACAACTTGGCGGAAGGTCCGGCGATGGCAGTCGGTTTGGCGGTTCTGATGCTCCTCACGGCGGTAGGTGTATTCATTCAGATTACAGATCGGAATAAATTGAGCCGTTTTGAATACCTGGAGCGGGAGTCATTTGAAACCGAATACGGTGTGAGCGGCATGGTGAAGGAGAAGAAGCGGGATTACGAGAGTCGCTATTCGCTGGGACTTGCCGGCGGCACCGTAATCTGCATTGTGGCGGTGATTCCGCTCCTGGTTGCGGGCGTTATGGAGTCAAGCGACTTGGTTTTGATTCTGTGTGTGGATCTCTTGCTCGCGCTGGTTGCGCTGGGGGCAAACCTGATTGTTCGCGTGAGCACGGTCAAAGAGAGTTACGACACCATACTCCAGGATGGGGATTACGCCAAGAATAAAAAGCGCATACAGGCAAAGATGGGAGCCTTTTCCGCCGCGTACTGGTGCCTCACAACCGCAATCTATATCGGCTGGAGCACTTGGAGGCAGGACTGGGGGGAGTCCTGCGTTATTTGGGCGGTGGCGGGTGTCCTCTATGCGGGCGCTTACGGAATTGTGCGTATGGTGCTGAAGGCGGATGAAAACTGACGGGAGCGAGAGAGAAGTAGTAAGAGAGCTTCTTCATGAAAAACGACAGAGGGAATCTTCCGAAAGAACGGCGAGGGACTTGTCGGGGATATCGGTAGAGAGAATCTGCGGAAAGACAGTCGAGCGAATTTCCTGGAAAACCGAAGGAGAGCATCTTGAAAAATAACAGAGAGTATTCTGAGAGAAAAAAACAAGAGCATAGACAAGGAAAATTGGCGGAATTGTCATGAAATAGATGACGAGAAACAATAGAAAAACAGGACAGAGAAATAGAGCGGAAAATAAGAAAAAAGATTCGCGCACGAAATTAAAACAGTGCGCGAATCTTTTTTTATGTCCATGTATAGTTTAGGATTTGATGAGATAAAAAGGGAAATGCAAAGCTGACAGGGCTTGCGGCACTTTGGTAAAATGAAAGTATAAGCAGCGGGCGCGCTTCGGAGGAAGTAAGAACAGCGCCGTACTCCGTTCTGTCGGGCAGGAAACAAAGGGGGGAGAAAGGATGCATTTTTACATCACCGGCGACACACACGGAAACTTTTCGCGCATTGCGGAGTTTTGCCGTACGCAGCACACGACGAAGGAAGATGTGTTGATTATCCTTGGCGATGTGGGGCTCAACTATTTTCTGGACGAGAGAGATAAGCGGCTCAAGGAGAAGGTGGCGGCGCTCAACATCACCCTCTTTTGTATCCACGGAAACCACGAGGCGAGACCTTGGGAGGCGGAGGGCTACGAAGAGAAGCGGTGGATGGGCGCGCGCGTATATGCAGAACCCGACTATCCGAATCTGCTCTTTGCAAAGGACGGGGAGATCTATACGATGCGCGGAAAGCGTGTCCTCGCGATCGGCGGCGCTTACTCCGTAGACAAGGAATATCGGCTGAGCTACGGCTACCGTTGGTTTGAGAGCGAGCAGCCGAGTGAGGAAATCAAGGCCTATACGGAGCGGCAGCTCAAGGCGGCGGATTGGCGTGTCGACTATGTCCTTTCGCACACGGTGCCGCTTGACTTTGAGCCTGTGTGGTGTTTTCTCCCGGGACTGGATCAGTCGAAGGTAGATAAGAGTACGGAAAAATGGTTGCAGACCATCCATGAGCGTCTGGAAATTCGTGAGGGCTGGTTTGCGGGGCATTACCACTGTCAGTGTGAGGGAAACGGCCTTCGCATTCTGTTTGAAGACTACGGGGAAATCTGTTGCGAAGAGGAAACTTCGGCAGAGGGAGGCATGCCTACGGAGGGGACGCTATGAATATTCGAGAAGAACTCTTTGCGCTTCGGGACGAGGGATATGCGGCATTTCAACAAAAGTTAATACCGGGTGTTCCCGCGGAGCGCATCATCGGCGTCCGGGTGCCGGAACTCAGGAAGCTCGCAAAGCAGGTTTCCAAAGACCCCTCCCGCGCGGCCTTTTTGGACGACCTGCCGCATGCCTATTACGATGAAGACCTGCTCCACGCCCTCCTCATTGCGGAAGAGAAGGACTTTGTGCGCTGTCTCGAGGCGACAGAAGTCTTTCTGCCCTTCATAGACAACTGGGCGGTCTGCGATATTTTTTCGCCCAAAGTCTTTGCAAAGCACAAAGAGGAGCTGTTACAGCGCATCCGTATCTGGACAAGATCGGAAAAAACCTATATCTGCCGCTTCGGAATCGGGATGCTGATGCAGAATTTTCTGGATGCGGATTTTGATGCCGCATATTTGGAAATCCCGGCGGCGGTGCAATCCGAGGAATATTATGTAAATATGATGCTCGCCTGGTTCTTTGCAACGGCGCTCGCAAAGCAGTGGGAGGCAACCATCCCCTATCTGGAAAACAAGCGGCTTGCGCGGTGGACACACAATAAGACAATACAGAAGGCGCGGGAGAGCTACCGCATTACGGCGGAACAGAAAGCCTACCTAAAGACCTTGAAGTGCTGACAGAGGAAAACGAGATGGAAGAGATATTTGATATCTGCGATGAGGCGGGAGCGCCGACCGGTGCCACGGTGTCCCGCACGCTTGCGCACCGTGAGGGCATACTGCACCGCACGGCGCATATCTGGGTGCTGCGGGAAAAGGCGGGTAGAAAGCAGGTCCTGCTGCAGAAGCGAAGTAAGAATAAGGATTCCTTTCCCTCCTGTCTGGATACCTCCTCGGCGGGGCATATTCAGGCGGGGCATGAACCGCTTTGCTCCGCAATCCGGGAACTTCGGGAAGAGCTCGGGATTGAGGCTTTGCCCTCGGACTTAAAGCCGATCGGGACGTTTCGTATCTCCTATCAAAAGGAATTTCACGGCGCCCTCTTCCGGGATGAGGAAGTGGCTTTCGTCTATGTCTATGAAAAACCGGTGGACACGGAGGCTCTGAAGTTACAGCCCGAAGAGCTGGAGAGCGTACTCTGGCAGGATTACGAGGCGGTCGCGGAGGCCGTATGGCAGCGCAACCCCGCCTACTGCGTGCCGCGCGGCGGGCTCATGCTGGTCGGGAAGTATCTGGGATTTTCGTCAAACTGGGATTGCAAGTGAAACAGGGCAGTTTACGCCGACGGCAAAATTGGCTTTGGTTCTATGCATGGCCTTGGATAAGAAATTCGAGGAGATTTTTTATTTTTAGAGAAGAAAAACACCCCCGTCCCGGATATCCGGGGCGGGGGTGCTTTATCGTTTCGATTCAATTTTGAAGGTTTATTCGGAAAATCTCAGAGAACATCGCCGAGCTTGGCTTCCTTGATGCCGTGCTTTTCCGCGTAGCCCGTGAGAATCAGGGTCAGAGCGCCGTCACCGGTGACATTGCATGCGGTTCCGAAGGAATCCTGCAGCGCAAAGATGGTCAGCATGAGCGCTGTGCCGCTCTCGTCAAGCCGAGCACGCCGGTAATCAGTCCGAGAGAAGCCATGACGGTGCCGCCGGGCACGCCGGGTGCGCCGATTGCGAATACGCCGAGCAGCAGACAGAAGAGTATCATCTTACCGACGGACGGGAACTCGCCGTAGAGCATCTTGGAAACGGCCATGACAAAGAAGGTCTCGGTCATAACAGAGCCGCAGAGATGAATGTTTGCAAAGAGCGGAATACCGAAGTTCACGAGGTCATCGCGGAGTGTCGGCTCCGACTTTCTTGCGCACTGCAGAGCAACGGAGAGCGTTGCTGCGGAGGACATGGTGCCGACTGCGGTCATGTAAGCGGGGCCGTAGTTCTTGATGATATTCATGCCGTTTCTGCCGGAATAGACGCTTGCGATTCCGTAGAGCAGGGTGAGCCAGAGATAGTGGCCTACCATGACAATTACGATGATAATCAGGAAATCGGGAGCTGCTTTGTGATGCTGCCCTCATACGCCAGCGTGCAGAAGGTGGTTCCGATGAGCAGCGGGAGCACCGGAATCAGGAACTTCGTGACAATCGAGAGAACAATCTTCTGGAACTCTTCGAGAATGTTGGTGGTAATGGTTGCGTGATTCCAGACAGCTGCGAGTCCCACCGTGACCGAGAAGAAGAGTGCGGTCATGACGCTCATAATCGGCGGAATCTGGAGCTGGAAGATAACGTTCGGAAGCTCCTTCAGTCCGTCAACGTTCGGATCGATCGAGAGATGCGGCAGGATTGCGAAGCCGGCAATCGTCGAAGAGAAAGCTGCGCCGATCGAAGAGACATAGGCAATCAGCAGGGCGAAGCCGAGCATTCTGGAAGCGTTGTTGCCCATACGCGTGATGGAGGGTGCAATAAAGCCGATGACGATGAGCGGAACACAGAAGCTAATGAACTGTCCGGAAATGTATTTCACCGTGACAATGACGTTTAGGATGCCCGTGACAAGCGAGGACTCCTCCATTGAGTTCATGACCAGTCCGGCAACCAGACCGATCACCAGCGCCAAAACAAGACGAAATGGCAGACTGTGGGTAAAACCTTTCTTTTCCATAAAAACCCCCTCTATGTTTGAATTTTGTCAAAGACAAGCATTGACATCTACTTTGTCGATCATGACATTCAGAATTTCATGATCGGTGGGCTTCATACCGACCTTGCCGATGTAGCCCACATTGCGTATGGTCTCTTCGACATCCGCCTCTACCAGCCCCTCGCCCGCATTGAAGTGCTTGTCGCGCATACTCATCTGGTGCGCGAGGATGGCAGCGTGAACCGAGGAAGCAATCTTGGCCGCGCAGCTCGGCTTTGCGCCGTCGCAGACAATACCGCCCACATTGCCCAAGGTGTTGGTGATGGTGTCGGCAATGTGTCTGTAATCACCGCCCGACATGTAGGTGATGGCAGCGCCCGCACCGCAGGCCGCGCTCACCGCGCCGCAGAAAGCCGAGAGCGGACCGATGAAGTGCTTGATGTAAACGGAGACCAGGTTACTCACAATCAGCGCGCGGTAGAGGCTTTCTTCCGAGAGCTCCATCTCCCGCGCGTAGACCAGCACGGGCATGCTCACGGTGATGCCCTGGTTGCCGGAACCGGAGTTAATCACGACGGGCAGCGCACAGCCGCTCATGCGGGCATCCGAGCCTGCGGCAGCCTTTGCGATTGCGCGGGTTTCACATTGTTGCCCCAGATTTCCAGCATGGTCTTGCCGATCTGGGCTCCCCAGACATGGTCGAGTCCCTCCTGCGAAATGGCGCTGTTGTAGCGGATTTGGCGTGCCAAGACTTCGCTGACCTCCGAAATCTCCACCCCGTTTGCGTAGTCCAGAATGCCGCGAAGCGTCATGGCGCTTCGGTCCGCTGTGTTTGCCGCCGCCTGCGCCTCTGCGGCCGCTTCCTCCGCCTCCTTGCTGAACACCAAAACCCCGTCCCTTGTCATGCGGACAATGTTGGTGTGGTGGTGTTCAATCACGACCTCGGCGGAATGCGCCTCTCCGCGTATCTTCGCCGAAATATAAAGGTTAGGAACATCCTCCGCGTGATTTACCTCGCAGAAACCCGCATCGACCAGCTCTTTGCAGCGCGCCCTGGCCGCATCATCCGCGCCGGCAATCACCTCCAGTTCCTTGGAAGCATCGCCCCCCGTGATGCCGAGGACAGCCGCGACCGCAATGCCCTTTTGGCCGCCGGAGTTCGGCACCGTGACGCCCTTCACATTCTTGATGATGTTTCCGGAGCAGTCCACGGTAATGTGGCGGGGCTCCTCACCGAGGAGCTCCTTTGCCTTGGCTGCCGCATACGCAATGGCAATCGGTTCTGTACATCCCATCGCCGGAACCAGTTCTTCCCGCAGAATCGCGGTATAATTACCGAAACTTTCCTGATGATCGGAATACATAGCAACCTCCTTTCACTATGATGATACCACTGATATTATCAGAATCAAGCTATTTTCATAGTTTTTCGGAGATTTTTTATTCTTTTTTTAGGATAAGTGCTTAAAACCCCATGAAACCGCCGAAGTCGTGGAGGTCGGCTTTTAGGTCACGGAGCAGAGCTTCCGGATCTTTGCGCTCTAAATCCGCAATAATCAGCTCATGGTGTTTGGTATCGAAAGAGAGGAGTCGATCGGCGCGTCGGTTCCAGTAGAGTTGGGCATAGGCGCGGAGTAAACGCGACATGCAGCGCTTCACATTGCGGGTGATGAACTCATTGCCGCAGAATTCCATGAGCTTTGCGTGGAAGTCCATGTTGTAATGCCAGTGCTGCACGGGGTCCACATCGTCCCGCTGGCAGTCGCGGTTCAGCTCCTTTAAGGTCGCAATTTCCGAAGGGCCGAAGCGCTTATAGCTGCTTTGTAAAATGCCGCCCTCCAGGAACTCGCGGTACTGGAGCATCTCGTAGATATCCATGTGGGTCAGGCGTATCACTTCATAGCCGTAGCGGGGAATGCTCCGGACTATGCCGTCCGCACAGAGGGAGATGAGGGCATCCCGGACGGGAGACTTGCTGACTTCGTATTTCTCAATCAGTTTTTTCTCGTTCAGAATATCACCGGGCTGGTATTTGCCGGAGATAATCTCCTGAAGCACTGCATTGTAGACCATTTCCTTGAGGTTTGTGTATTTTTCCATGGTTCACAGTTACCTCCTTCGTTATTTTCATTATACCGAAGACAACGAAGAGTATGAAAGAGGGAAATCTTTTGCGGATTTCAACTTTTGCTTTTTGCCCTGCTTTCTTGCCGTGCGGCGGCCGAGAGAGCAATTGTTGCACGGAAGACAAAGGGGAAGCAATGTCGTGCGTTACGAAGCGCAGAATCCTTAGTTAGGCAATAGGCGAGATAAGACGAGGTGTAGGTGCTTGGCAAAGAGATATATCGGTACGGCAGGTAGCAGTGAAGTTTTAACCGGCACTGGTTTTGGGGAATGAGAAGAGAGGCCCGAGTTTCTCTTGTTTTTGCAGGGCTCTGTCGTATAATGAAACTTGATGCTGCCGCGGCAAGTCTTGCTCCGGCAAAGAGAAAATGCGAAGGGGGAAAAAGAAATGGGTTTAAAGGATTTGCTGAAGAAGGCGCTGACCGGGGCCTCCGATGAGGACAACCGGAAGAACAAGGCAAAGATGCGGGAGATTTTCAACTCGCTGGTTACGGACGGGGATGCCTACACTTTGATTTACTGCCACATGGAAAATTCGCACAACGCCGTCGTTGTTGAGGTCAATGTGCACAGCAACTACATTGTGGGCTACAAGCCGGGTGAGGTTGTGATTGTGCCGGTGAACGGGCAACTCACCGAGTGGGGCGAGGCCGAGGTCTTCAATAAGGAGAACGGCGGAAAAATCGCGTCCAGCTGGACCGGCTATTGCTCGGCATCAAAGGAAGGCGTTCATTTCAGCTTGAGCCCATCACCTACGATCCGGGAATCAAAGCTTCGGCGAAGTACTCCGTTGCAGTCACCCAGTCCACGGCGGAAGTTGCGGAATTCCGCAAGTTCTTTAAGGCAGGGCTCTGAGACAGCGGGCACGCCTTGGCACCACGCGGCGGTAGAGCGAGTCGAGAGAAGAACAAGTGAAATTCGGAGAAGTTCGGATGAGATAAAGCCGAGACGGCGGAAATGGGCTTCGCTTGTACATTGCGGTTCGGAAAAGAGCCCCGAGACTTTCGTCTCGGGGCTCTTTTTACAGTTTACCCGAAACCAAGCTGTGCGTATGAATCGACAACGGATAAGTTGTCAGTGAGACGATTTACCGGTACAGGCGAAGATACAGCGGCGACAATCCTGCGCCGAGGCATTTTGCGAAGAGAAAACGCAGAAAAGATAGTGTGGTGAACGTGATGCACGCTGTGTGTCTGCGGCATTCTTCGTCAGGAGACGAGAAGCGAGTAGCGGTTCCCGCTGACTGTAAGAATCCCGTCCTTTTCCATGGCGGCGAGTTCGCGGCAGAGGGATGTTCGGTTCACATTGAGATAGTGCGCGAGTTCGGATTTGTTCAGCGGAATCGAGACAGTTCGCGCGGCCTCGCTGTGCGGCGACAGCTTCTGCGAAGTCGACTCGATTGGCTGCAGTTGTAAATAGGAGAGAATTTTATCCCGGAGCGTATCTTTTGAGAGGATATCGAGCGTCTGCATGAGATGCGCATTTTTCTTTGCGAGGAGCTCGTACAGGTTCTCGTTCATGATGCGGTGAAAGCGGCAGTGATGCTCGCAGCTTCGCATGATTTTTCCGAGCGGCAAAAAGAGAGCGGTCGCGTTTCTGGCGGCAAGAAACGAGACGTGGGAGGGCGTTTTTTTCTTGCGGAGCGAAAAGGATTCCCCGAAGAGCTCGCCGGGCAGCATGTAGTTTAAGAGGGACTGGTGGCCGTTTTCATCTTCCTTCAGCATGAAAACCATGCCGGAAAGCAGCATACCGACATAAGGGACAGAGTCCTCATCCAGAATCAGGAAGCTGTTGCGCGGATAGGAGCGGATGTAGCCGTCCAGGCAGGGGAGCAGTGCCTCCAGTTCGCTCGCTTGTATGCCCTCAAAGAGCGGGAAATGGGTTAGATCTTCTAAACTGAATTCATTGGATTCCATGGTAATACCTCAAGCTGCGGAACAAAAAACTGTTGCATAGGAAACAGTCTGTATTTTCCTTTAGTATAAACTGGAAAGGAAAAAGTGAACAGAGGAAGTCGTCTTAACAGCCTTGTTAAAGAAATGACAATCTGTTCCGCCCACGAAGAGAAAGGTCGTGAGAAAGGAAAGCGAGATGAAACAAAGAAGATTTTGGCCCCTGGTGTTTTTATGTCTATTGTTTGCCGCACTCTGCTGCACCGCCTGCGGAAAGGCAAAGCAGGCAGAGAGTTCGGCGGCGGAAAGCCAAGGGGCAGCGGCAGTAAGCCAAGGCGCAGTAGCAGAGGGCTCGGAGAGCCCTGCGGAGGAAGGGAATACAGGCCTCTCGGCGGATTCCCGGGTGGTGGCGCTGTCCCGTTCGCTCGGCGAACTCTGGCTCCTTGCGGGCGGAAAGCTGGTCGGCGTGACGGAGGACGGACTCAATTTGGAGGGGGTCACGGCGGAGACCGCTTCCGTCGGGCGCATCCTCGCGCCGAGCACAGAGGCCATCATTGCCCTGAACCCGGATTTGGTGCTCATTGCACCGGATATTTCGGCGCAGCGCGAAGTGCAGGAGACGCTTGCGGCAGCGGGCATACGCTGTCAGGCGGTCGATATCAACAAGTTTTCGGATTACGCCGCGGCGATGAAGCAGTACACTGAGGCGACCGGGCGCAGCGATCTCTATGAGAGCAATGTATCCGCGGTCGAGAAAAAGATTGAGAAGATTAAGGCGGAACTTCCGGAGGAGATCCACGGAAAGACCTTTCTGGTGATTCGTGCTTCCGCTGCGAAGACGAGGGTTCTTAAGTCGGATCACTTTGTGGTCGCGATGCTGGAGGACCTCGGCCTCACCAATGCCGCGCCGGAAAGCCTTTTGGAGCAGCTCAGCATGGAGGGCATGGTCGAGGCAAATCCCTGATTACCTCTTTGTGGTCTTGCAGGGAGATACTGCGGAGGCGGAGGCAGCGTTTCAGGAGCTGATTGCCGCGCAGCCGGCGTATCAAGAGCTGAAGGCCGTAAACACGGCGCAGGTCTACACCCTGCCGAAGGAGTTCTTCCAGTATAAACCGAATGCGCGCTGGGATGAGGCCTATGCGCTGCTCTCGGAGTATCTGCGGAGAGCCTCGTTAAAGCAGTGAATATCGAAGAGACAAGGTCGGGGTGCAAAGCGCGCGGCGGTATGCCGTTTCTACCGATGCTGTTTCTCGGCGCGGGCTTACTGTTGCTCTTTGTTTGGCTCTCAGTCTTTTACGGGCTTAGCGGCACGGCGGAGAGCGTAAGCCGCATCCTTTGGTTTGTGCGTGTGCCGAGAACCGCAGCTGCTCTGCTCTGCGGCGCGGCGCTCAGCACTGCCGGCTATCTCATGCAGGAGGCGCTGCACAATGCGCTGGCCTCGCCGAGTATCATGGGGGTCAATGCGGGCGCGGGGCTCTTTGCCTTGCTCGCCGCTCTCCTCTTTCCCTTTGCAATCGGCGCACGCTTTGTGCTGGCCTTTTTGGGGGCGCTGCTCTCGATTGCGCTGGTGCTCTTGATTGCGAAACGGGCGGGTTACAGCAGAACGGTGATCGTGCTCTCGGGGGTCGCGGTCTCCGCGCTCATGGGCGCTGCGGTAAACGGCATTGTGAGCTTCTTCCCAAATGCGGTCGCAGATAAGCAGGCATTCACCCTGGGCGGGTTTGCCGGCGTCAGCTATGCGGGACTCGCCTTTGCGGCGGCCTTTATTCTGCCGGCCTTGCTGTTCGGAACTTTCCTCGCGGGCGGTATAGACCTCTTTGCCCTCGGCGATGAGATTGCAGAGGGACTCGGACTCTCGGTGACGCGGCACAGACTCCTCACACTACTTACAGCTACCGTACTTGCGGCCGCAGCGGTCTCGATCGGCGGCTTGATCGGCTTTATCGGCCTCATCGTACCGAATGTGATGCGGCGGGTATTTCCGGGGCAGTTGCCCGCGCGGAAGATGCTGCTCCTCTCGGCGCTCTACGGCAGCGTACTGCTGACGGCGGCGGATTTTTTGGCGAGACGCCTGTTTTATCCCTATGAGTTGCCGGTGGGGCTCCTACTGAGTCTTCTCGGCGCACCCTTCTTCATTTGGATGCTGATGCACAGAAAGCGTGGCGTATGATCGAGATCAAAGATCTGAGCGCGGGCTATGACTTGAATCCGAAACAGCGCGAAACTGCGTGGAAGCCGGTGGTCTCCGTCCCCGAGACCTGCTTTTCGGAGGGGCAAATCACCTGCATCATCGGAAAAAACGGCTGCGGAAAATCGACTCTTTTAAAAACGCTGCTCGGCCTCTTGCCTTATCAAGGGAGCATACGCCTGTTCGGAGAGGAGCTGAGGACGCTCAAGCCGAAGGAGAGAGCTGCGCGCGTGGGCTATCTGCCGCAGACGCTTACTTTGCCGCGGATGAGTGTGCACACCCTTGCGGCGCACGGCTGTTTTCGACGAAAGAAGATGTTTCAAACGCTTGCTAAGAGCGAGCGGGAGAAAATCGAAGCGGCGCTTGCCGCCGCGGATATGAGCGAGTACCGCGATAAGACAGTCTCGGAGCTCTCGGGCGGGGAGCGGCAGCGCGCCTTTCTCGCCATGTTGATGGCGCAGGATCCGGCCTTTTTCCTCTTGGATGAGGTGACTTCTTATATGGATGTCGAACACCAGAAGAAGACGACAGAGATTGTGCGGCGACTCGCGGCGAACGGCAAGGGGGTTGTGATGACCACACACGATTTGGCGCTCGGCTTTTCGCTCAGCGACCGCATTCTCGTGATGAATCGTGGAAGCATTTTGCTTGGCGGGACACCGGAGGAAGTGCGTCGGGAGAAGACTCTCTTGCGCGCGTGTTTCGGCGTCACGGTCGGGCGCAGCGCTTCGAAGGAAGCGCTGTATGCCTACGAATTACAGAACTGATTTTAGATTCCGAAAGGAGGAATTTTCATGGGTTACATTTTGACGGAAGAAGGATTTCAGGCTGCACTGAAAGAACTTCGGAAAGAGTACCGCCTCTTCGCGCCGGTGCGGAAAAAGGGAGCGGGGCGCTTTCTCGATATCGACGCGGTGATCTACGACGAAGTCGGCGAGGATGGGGAAATTGAACTCGAGGCGAAGTCGGATTACTCCGCAAAGGAAGCGCTGACGCCGCTCTCGGAGACGCTCTTCTTCTTTACGGAAGAGCAGTGCAAGGAGGCGGATGTCGATCTCAGACCGGCGCTTGTCTTTCTTCGGAGCTGCGACCTGCAGGCCATGAAGCGCCTCGATCAGATGTATCTTGGCAACGGGCGCGAGAACGACTGGTTTTATCAGAGACGCCGCGAGAAAATACAGTATGTCCTGATCGGCTGCAGCCATAGCTTTGACAACTGCTTCTGTGTGGACATGAAATCGAACATCACAAAGGACGGCTATGTATTCTCGATTGACAAGGCAGACGGACAGTATCGCGTGAACGTCCTTGAGACGGCGGTAGACTCGGTATTTGCCGCGGCTGCGCTGGCGGAGGAAGCTGTGGAGCCGTGCCACGTGACGGAGAATGAGGTGCGTGTCCGTGTTCCGGAGAACATTCCGCTGGAAATCGTAAATCACCCGCTCTGGGATGAGTACAACACTCGTTGCATCGGCTGCGGACGCTGTAATTACGCCTGTCCCACCTGCTCCTGCTATACCATGCAGGACGTGTTCTACACGGACAACGGTAAAGTGGGAGAGAGACGCCGTGTGGGCAGTTCCTGCATGGTGGACGGCTATTCGAACGTTGCGGGCGGCGGTCAGTACCGGAAGAAGCAGGGCGAGCGCATGCGCTTTAAGGTTCTGCACAAGATTCGCGACTATCGCAAGCGCTTCGGCTATGACATGTGCGTGGGCTGCGGCCGCTGCGACGACATCTGCGGCGAGTACATCAGCTTCTCGAACATCATAAACAAAGTGGCGGCCGCGGTCGAAGAGATGGAAAAGGAGGACAGCAAGAATGCGTAATCCGTATATCCCCTATCCTTCCAAGATTTTGGAAGTCATCCGTCACACCGAGAAAGAGTTCACCTTCCGCATGGAATATCGGGGCGAGGAAGAAGTAAAGCCCGGTCAGTTCTTTGAAGTTTCCGTTCCGAAGTACGGTGAGGCCCCCATTTCGGTCTCCGGTCTCGGCGAGGGCTTTGTGGACCTCACGATACGTAAGGTGGGGCGCGTGACCAACGAAGTGTTTGAAAACTATGTGGGCGATACGCTTTTACTCCGCGGGCCCTACGGAAACGGCTTTGACACCGAGCTCTACCGCGAGGGTGAGACCGTAGTCGTTGCGGGCGGCACCGGTGTCTCCCCGGTTCGCGGTGTGATTGAGGCGCTGAGCGGCTTTGAAAACGCAGAGCAGAAGTATGTGATTGCGGGCTTCCGTAGCCCGGATGACATGCTGTTTCGCGACGACCTCGCGAATTGGAAGAACAAGTTGAATCTGACCCTTACCGTGGACGGCGCGCCGGAGGGTTACGAGGGCAATATAGGCCTTGTCACAAAGTACATCCCGGAACTGCCGCTTGCGGATCCCGCAAAGGCGAAGGCAGTCGTAGTGGGACCGCCGGCCATGATGAAGTTTTCCATCATCGAACTCCTGAAAAAGGGCTTCCGCGAGGAAACATCACGGTCTCCTACGAGAGAAAAATGTGCTGCGGTCTCGGCAAGTGCGGGCACTGCCGCGTCAGCGATACCTACATCTGCCTCGACGGGCCGGTGTTCAACTATGTGGATGCTAAGCAGATGGTAGACTGAGTCGGAAGGGAGAGAAGAAATGAGTGCTTTGGATATCAACTTAAAGAAACTGAAAAAGAATGCCTTCCGCTACTCGAAGGTGCGCGGCGAGACGGCTTCCAGAATTCGTATTCCGGGCGGTGTGATCGATGCAAAGTCCCTGGGCCGTGTCGTTGAGATTGCGGAGAAGTACGGCACCGGAACCATCAACATCACCAACCGTCAGGGTATCGAGATTCCCGGAATCCGCCTCGAGGATATGGACAAGGTCAATGAAGAGGTGCAGCTCATCATTGATTCCCTGCGCATTAACCAGCCGGAGAAGGGCAAGGGCTATCCGGCATCCGGCACAAGAAACGTGATTGCCTGCCCGGGTGCGAGACTCTGTCCCTTCGGCTGCTACGACACGACCGCATTTGCGCAGAAGATGGAGAATGTGATTTTCCCGAACGACCGCCACGTGAAAGTTGCCTTCACCGGCTGCTCGAATGACTGTGCGAAGGTGCGCATGGCGGACTTCGGCATCATCGGCATGACCGAGCCGCAGTACGACCCGAACCGCTGCGTGGCCTGCGAGCAGTGCATCAAGTACTGTAAGAAGCGCTCGGTCGACGCGCTCTCGCTCGTGAACGGAAAGATTGTCCGCGACACGAAGAAGTGCATCGGCTGCGGTGTCTGCATCACCTACTGTCCCACCAGAGCGTGGACCAGAAGTAAGGAACACTACTTCCGCCTGGTTATCCTGGGACGCACCGGAAAGCGGAACCCGCGACTCGCAGAGGACTTTATCAAGTGGTGTGACGAGGAGAGCATATTAAAGATTGCGGCGAACACCTACGCCTATATCGAGGAGTACATCGACCCGGAGGCGGTTGAGAACAAGGAGCACATCGGCTACATTGTGGACCGCACCGGCTTTGAGAAGTTTAAGGAGTATATCTTCCGGGATGTCTCCCTCAGTGAAAAGGCCGAGGTCGCCCAGGAAGTTTACTGGGGCGGAAAGCACTACGACCGCTACGGCGGCTGAGTCGATTCCGGGAAAAGGACAGCCCTGCGCGAAAACGCGGGGCTGTTTTTGCATAATAGGGATTTGAGGGAAAGATGTATTTGGAAACAATGAAGTTAAAAACGGATATGATGTTGAAAAAAACCTATTTTCATGCTAATATTAGACGAATCAGAGATTAAAAGCGAGAGGTGTGTTTTTATATGGAGGTATGATGAAAATTCTCAGGATAAAGGTCAATGGACTTCCGCTCTACAAGGCTCCATTCGATATTTCTTTTTTGGCTACACAGAGAATCCAGAGTAATCATTTGGATTCGGTTTACAAACTATTTGGAAATATTTATGTTAATACTGCAGAAGCGTTTGTAGGAATCAATGCCTCGGGAAAATCTACCGCTCTTAAGGCTATTACATTTACGAAGTTATTGTTGAGCGCATATCATATGTCTGCGGGTTATGTTCCTAAGATTTTGGGCGAGGATACGAAGACCGTTTTTGATATCTATTTTTTTGACGATGAAAAGATATACTATCTTTCGAGTGAGTTGGTTAAATCTAGCACAGAGCAAGGAGACAACGTTAAGATATTAGCTGAAAAACTCTTGATAAAGAATGCAGATAGAAAGGTCACCAAGAAAAATATATTCGACTTTAGCAACATTGATCCAGAGATAGTGAGAGATAACTCTAAAGAGCATGAGTATTTATCTGATGATGTGAGCATCATGATTGCCATCATAAAGAATAAGACAAATAAGAATGAGAAGATAAATAAGAATGAGATATATGATTCTTTTGATTTATCTCTCGTCACAAATTACAGCATGTATTTTCCGGATAAGACTAGAGTCCCCAATGAGGTGCTAAAGTTGTTGGATCCGACAATAGAGTACATTAATTTCGAAAAAGTCGGTGAAGGCGTAAACAGTAGAAAAGAAGGAATAGGTCGTATTAGGCTAAAGTTTTATGGGCAAGATGAGTTGAAGCTTTATAATGCTGATGAACTAATAGCATATTTATCTGCGGGAACTGTAAAGGGGATGACTGTGTTTTTGGAGGCTATAAAAGTTCTCGGAAGTGGCGGATATATGATTATTGATGAAATCGAAAATCATTTTAATCGAGTTCTGGTGGAGTCTCTTATCCGACTGTTCATGAGTAAAAGAACCAACTCTAAAGGAGCGGTCATTATTTTTTCAACTCACTACCCAGAATTGCTGGATGAACTTGTACGTAATGATTCTGTATTTATTACAAAGAATGATGGTGGATTATATGTTGAGAATTTGAGTTCTCTTTTAAGTAGAAATGACATGAAGAAAAGTGAGGTGTATAAAAGCAATTATCTTGGAGGAACTGCACCAAAATATGAGGCCCTGGAGGCATTGCAGAGATATATGTCCTCAAGAGAGGTTGGATAATAATGAATGTTAGCTTTCCAAGCTCGAGCAAGATTGCGTGTATATGTGAAGGCGGGGCAGAAACAGAGGTCATGAGAATTCTGATAGATGAAAACAGATTGAAATTCGAGAGATCACAGTTAATTGAGGGGGATTTAATTCGCAGATTATCAGTTAGAGAATTTGAAAAAGAGATATCTTGGCTTTGAATATGAGGATAAGATTACTATTCTTAGAATTCTCGACTCACGACGTGAGAATTTCAAGTTAAAAAGAACTATATAAAGGAAAAAGTGGAACGCGTAATCAATGTGATTACTTCTCCTGAAATAGAAATTCTGGTAATTATCAAGGAGAACAAACTTGCCGACTTTAAAAAAAGAATAAAAAAATATGAAGCCAAGCATTTATTGTAAAGACATATTGCACCTAAAGCGAGTCAAGAATCCGAGTTTTTATCCGTGATTACTTTTTCTGATGCAGACGAATTAATTAATTGCATAGAAATGTATCAGCAACAAATTCATTGCTTTTAAGAACGAGGTTTCATTATACGACCTGATTCGTTAATGTAACATGCTTTTAGTTATAGAAAGACGAGGGGCGATGACGCATTGGAAAAATATTACCGGGAAGAACTCGAAGAGCGTCTGATTTCACATCTTGCCGCAGTCAAGGGGATTTCTCTGGAAGAAGCGATGGATGGTTATTATCGTAGCCGTTTGCCGAAGAAGATTTACCAAGGACTTGATGACGTGCAGTATCTGGATTACAGGGTACTGGTTCGTATTCTTTTTGAATACGGAAGCGGAACTCTTTGCGGCATGAGGTGGCACAGTGCAGCAAGAGCGAGGATAGCCTTAGAAAGAGAGGTTTTACATGGCAGTATATGAGGGACTAAGAAAGAGAAGAAGTTATTATCAATTGAACAAGGAACTTCCGGTTTCGGAGGACGCATTGCGGGCGCTCATCGAAGAGACGACAGAGCTCGTTCCGGATGCCTTCAACATGAAGAGTGCGCGCGTCGCAGTGGCGCTTGGAGAGAAGCAGGACGAACTCTGGGATCGGATTTACGAGGCCTTTCAGGGTAAGGTCGCAAGAGAAAAGATTGACGGCTTCAAGGCAGCGGCGGGTACGGTGCTCTATTTCTACGAAGAGAATACCGTAAAGGCTTTGCAGGAGAAGTTCCCGCTCTATGCGGATAATTTTCCTGTCTGGGCAAATCAGGCGAACGGCATGCTGCAGATCAACATTTGGAGCGGCCTCCGGGAGCTCGGTATCGGCGCAAACCTGCAGCACTATAACCCCGTGATTGATGGGACCGTGCGGGAGCTCTTTGCCCTCCCGGAGAGCTGGAAGCTGCTCGCGCAAATGCCCTTCGGCGGCATTGTCGAAGAGCGGGAGTCTAAGGCGAAAGAGAAGATTGAAGAGAGAGTGAAGTTCTATCGTTGAAGGCGGAAGTATGAAGCAGCGTAAACCGGTAAGAAGCCCTGAGACTTGGTCTCAGGGCTTCTTTTGCGGATACTGCGCGGCGAGGCGCTGCACCTCGGAAGTCATCCGGTCAACGACAGCCTGCGGGGCGACTATCTTCACATCGCCGCCGAGTCCCATAATCCAGCCGAGGAAGAGGAGACTCACCGCGACGGTGACATGGCAGCGAAAGTGTCCCTCATCAATCGGTATAATCGGGATGTCCTTTCCGAAGCGGTCTATCAGGATTCCGACCTTTTCATTGCTCGCCTCGAGTGTCACAACGGTCTCTTCGCCGCCGTTCATTCCAAAGAGACTCTTGGAATAGCGCGCGGTGTTAAACTGACGAAAACGCTCGAGGCCTGCCGTCTATCTTCAACCACAGAAATCCGTTTCATCTTATCGACGCGGTAGTGCTTGATTTTATCGCTCTCGGCTTCATAGGCGATCAGATAGTAGTATTCGCTGTCCCAGACGAGCGCCCAGGGACTAATCTGATACCAGGCGCCGTTTCTGCGGAGCTCCATCTCCTTTTTGAGGTTCCACTGAAAGTACTTGAAGCGAATTTGACAACCGGCGTTGATGGCCTCGTGAATCGCGTCCACATTGTAGTAGACGCTCGTGTTCATGGTCTTGATGCGGTCCGAGATGATGACCTGGCGCTGCAGCTGCGTTGCCTCATGCCGGCTCACAAGGGACTCGAGTTTTGCAATCAACTCCTTGGATTTTTTGTCTGTGATAAACTTGGCCGATTGCACGGAGTCTACGAGCAATTTCAGTTCCGGGAGTTCAAAGCGCCGCGACAAAAGGCGGTAGAGTGTGTTTCGCCCGGCCTTCACGGCTTCGATTTCCATGCCGAAGTCCCGGAGTTCCTGAAAGTCGAGATACAGGGTCTTTCGATCGGCATTGACGCCGCAGGCGGCGAGCTTATCAATAATCTCCGCCATGCCGAGCGCGTGCTGCGCATCGGTCTCCTCCGTAAACAGTTTGGCGAGATACAGGAGCTTTTGCTTCTGATGTTCCCCGCGCCGCTCATTTTCTGCCATAATCAAACCTCCCGCTGAAAGCCGCATATCAGAGCGGCTTTTTCTGTTTTCAATATAGCAGAAGCAAGGGGACAAGGGAAGAATCCGGTCTGTTTTTTGGGACAGAAAAAGGGGTAAAACAAGAAAAAGGGGAAAACAAGAAAAAGGAGAAAACAAGAAAAGGGGGATGTGGAGAATTTGGCACGGAAGGACCGGGGCACAAAGGCAAGAGGCGCGAGCAAAACAAAAAGGAGGCGAAGGGAAATGTTGGGTGTTTGGGAGAGGAAGCAAGAATGAGACCGGGGCGGAAGAGTAGAAAGAAAATATCGTGCCGGTTGACACGGGAAAAGCACGGTTATATACTGCTAACATATGGTTAAACAATACAAATAACCTTCGGAAGCAGACTTAAGTTCCGGTAAATCGACCAAAACAGCTTGGACACGGCGGGGGACAAAACAAAAGGAGGGTACAAATGAGTCAGAGTAAGACGAGACTGGAAGTCAGAGATTTGGTGACCATAGGCGTGTTCGGCGTGATTTATTTTGTCTGTATGTTTGCGGTCGGCATGATGGGCGTGGTACCGATCCTCTATTTGCTTTATCCGATGGTGTTCGGTGTGGTGGGTGGTCCCATTGTTCTGCTCTTTATGGCAAAGGTACAAAAGCCCTGGGCACTCGTGATTTTCGGCATGATTACACCGATTATCATGTTTCTCTTCGGACACACACTTCTGGTGCCCGGCGTAGCGCTTGTTACGATTCTGGTCGCGGAGGGCATACGGCGTATCGGAAAGTACCGCTCTCTTCGCTATAACATGCTCGCCTATGTGGTCATGGCGACCATTCTCTGCAGTTCTCTCTTGCAAATGCTTGTGATGAAGGAGCGTTATTTACAGCTCACCGAGGCGGAGATGGGAAGAGAGTACACAGAAGCCCTTGAAAAACTGATCAGTGTTCGGAACATGGGGTTCGTATACCTCGGCGCTGTGCTAGGCGGCACAGTCGGCGCGTTTCTCGGGCGCAAGCTCTTAAAAAAGCACTTTGAAAAGGCGGGCATTGTCTGATGGAGCGGCAGTTAAAACCCTGGGAAAGTCTGCAAAGTCCTTTCAATCCGAATCCCATAACGAAATTACTCGTTATGGGGTTTTTCGGCTTAACCATCGTTCATCCCCTCCACCTCTACGCGGAGTGGAGCATCGTTCTCTTGCTTTCGCTCTTTTATCTATTAATAAACGGCGACCGGAAAAGCGCGGTGCAAAACACAGTCATCTTTGCAATGCTCTCTGCCTTTCCGGGCTTTCCGAAGCTCTATGCCCTGCCCCTTGTTTTAAAAATGTTCCTGTCCGTGTTCTATATGTTACGTCTTCTCTACTTTCCCGTTGCGAGCGGGCGTTTTCTCATGAAGACTTCGGATGTGGGGAGCATACTGGCATCCATGGATTATCTGCACATTCCTGAGAGTATTTCCATCCCGGTCGCGGTCATGTTCCGCTTTTTCCCGTCCTTTGCCGAGGAGCGGCGTAACATTGCGATGGCCATGAGGATACGCGGCATCCGGACGCGGAACCCGCTGCGCTATCTTGAGTATGTGACGGTTCCGCTGCTCATTATCTCTTCCAACATCGCGGAGGATATCGCAAAGGCGGCGGAATGTAAGTGCATCGAGAATCCGGTGCCGAAGACAAGATACACGACAGCGCGCTTACAGCCGGTAGATGCCGTATATGCGCTCTCCATGGGCGGGCTCATGCTGCTCGGCTGGATTGTGTTGCGCTAGGAGGGATGCCATGCTTGAGATAGAGAATTTTTCACTTTCCTACGGGGAGGGAGAGCCGGTCTTACAAGACATCACCCTCTCTCTGAAAGCCGGGGAGTGCCTGGTGGTCACAGGGGAGAGCGGCAGCGGCAAGTCCTCGTTGATTCACGCGATCAACGGCCTCGCCTTTCACTATAGCCAAGGCGTGGGAAAGGGACATATTCGCTTCGATGGGGAGGATATCGAAACGCTGCCGATTTATCGGATTGCGCTGCAAATCGCGAGTGTGTTTCAGAATCCGAAGACACACTTTTTCAATGTGAATACAACGCTGGAACTGCTCTTTTACATGGAGAACATGGGGCTTGACCGCGCGGAGATGGACAGGCGCATGGAGGACTTACTGAAAATATTCCCCATAGAACATCTACTCGGGCGAAATATCTTTGCGCTCTCCGGCGGCGAAAAACAGATATTGTCGGTCGCTTCCTGTTACCTCGCGGGCTGCAAGCTCATTGTCATGGATGAACCTTCTTCCAATCTGGACGAGGCCTCGATTGCGGTTTTAAAGAAAATGTTGCCGATGCTAAAGGCAAAGGGCATAGCCCTCCTCGTCGCAGAGCACAGACTCCACTACCTGACGGAACTCATGGATCGTCTGATTATCTTGGAGACGGGGAAGCTAGACAGGGCGTTCTCGCGGGAAGAATTTCTTTCCCTTTCCGAGGACGAGCTTGCGGATAGGGGACTTCGGAGCAGGGAAAAGCCCGTGCTTCGGCTTCCCGCGTGGAAAAACGAGGGGCAGCTGACCGTGGAAACGCTCTGCTGCCCCTTCCGGCGGGATGAAGAACTAAAGCTCAGTCAGGTCTCCTTTTCCTTCGGAAAAATCTATGGCATCATCGGTGAAAACGGCTGCGGAAATCCACGCTGCTCCGCGCAATGACGGGACTGGAGGCGCCGAAGAAGAGTCGTTTCACGCTTCGCGGGAAGCCTTTGTCCGGGCGTGAGCGCATTGCACGCTCTGCCCTGGTCATGCAGGATGTCAACAGTCAGCTGTTCACGGATTCGGTCGAGGAAGAATTGCTGCTCGCATGGAAGGGGAGAAGCCGGAGAGAAAAGATGGCGGGAGAAACGCGAGAAAAGACGGCGGAAGAGGCTGCGCAGCGTGAAATCGACACGCTACTGCAGGCGCTCGGACTCGCGGAATGCAAAGAGCGCCATCCCATGAGTCTTTCCGGCGGACAAAAGCAGAGACTGGCGCTTGCGACCTGCCTCCTGCAGGACGCGAACTTTTTCTATTTTGACGAGCCGACCAGCGGCATGGATCGTAAAAACATGCTGCGCATCGCAGCGCTCTTAAAACAGCAACAGCGGGAGGACCGCATCCTCTTTGTGGTCTCCCACGACACTGCGTTTTTACAGGAAGTCGCGACGGAATGCCTTGATTTGGAGACATTTCGGAAGCGTACGGCGGTATCGCGGAAATAAGTCGGGCGGGGAGAGAGCGCAGCTTCTGCGCTTCCAAGAATGAAGATACAGCAAATCTTCATGCAAGCCTCGCCGAATGTCCGTTTACAAAGAAGTACTGTGTATTCACGGTATAACACGTTAATCTTTCGGCGTTCAAGGTGTGTGACGTAAGGTAACGCGCAACACCCGGAGACAGTCCGTATTTTTCTGTGATTGTGTCCGCTTTTCGGGACATGCGGGGTGATAGACTGGAAGCATAAGAAAAGCAGAGGAGGCAGCAAGATGAATCCGATCTATTTCACCGTTACGGGAACCAATTACTACTACGGAAACGAGTATTTTAAGCCGGAGATGAAGCTTCAACTCATCAAGGAGCCGGATAACAAGGCGGATAAAGAGGCAATCCGCGTGGAGCTCGAGGGGCTCGGGAAAGTGGGCTATGTCGCAAACAGCCCGCACTCTGTAATCGGGAACAGCTACAGCGCAGGGCGCCTCTACGATAAAATCGGGGACTCGGCGGAGGGAAAAGTGCTCTATGTCCTGCCGCAGGGGGTACTCTGCACGCTTCTGCAGGGAGAGGAAGAAGAGAAACAAGAGCAGGGGGAAAAGGTGTGACCGGGTAGCCGGCATTTCTTCTTTACCGCGAAACGCGATGCGCCCGAAAAAAAGCTATGCTTCGGGCGCATTTTTGTGCCCCCTTGTGCTAAACTGGAAGAGATTCATAAACCGAGAGGCCGAGTAAAAGCGAAAGAGAGGAGATATGACAGCATGGAAAAGTTGACGATTGCGGAGGCAAAACGAATCAATGACACAATGGTCTCCGAGGCGCACTTAAAGCTGCACGCGGCGAATGTGGCGGCTTGCATGGGCGCAATGGCAGCGCATTTCGGTGAGGACAGGGAGCACTGGGAGGCAGTCGGTTATCTCCACGATTACGACTACGAGAAGTTCCCGGAAGAACATCTTCTGCACACCGAGCAAGAGCTGCTAGCCGAGGGCGTGCCTACGGAAGATGTGCGCGCCATTTTAAGCCACGGCTACGGACACCGGAACGAGGTCGAGCCGAAGAGCATGATGGAGAAGAGTCTCTACACAGTCGATGAGCTGAGCGGCATCATTCAGGCCGCGGCGCGCATGCGCCCGAACGGCATCGCCGACATGGACATCAAGAGTTTTATGAAAAAAAGTTTAAGAGCAAGGGCTTTGCCGCAAAATGTAATCGCGAGATTATCCTGAAAGGCTGCGAAATGCTCGGCATGGACATCAAAGAGGTTGCGGAAATTGCAATCGCGGGCATGAAGGAACACGCAGAGGAGCTGCAACTCACGGGAAACTAAGGGACTGATTCTCCCAAAGTGATGAAAAAACAACGCCTTACAACAAATTGTCCTTTGGGGCGATATCCGCTATAATTAAAGTTTACGGAATAAAAATGTTTGAAAGGCGCAAGCGAAATCGGCCGGAGGAGAAGAGATGAAGATTGTTGTGGTGAACGGAAGTCCGAGAGCCAAGGGGAATACGGAAATGCTGTCAGAGGCCTTTCTCCGCGGTGCGCGGGAAGCCGGACATGAAGGAAGCCTCATCAACCTCCGCGAGAAGAAGATTGCGGGCTGTCTCGGCTGTCAGTACTGCTTTTTCCCACGACGGTGTGTGCGCGCAGAAGGATGGCATGGAAGAAATTTTTGGCGGAGCTTGACCAAGCGGATATGCTGGTGCTCGCCTCGCCGATATACTGGTTCGATGTCACTGCGCAGACCAAGGCCGTGATTGACCGCCTCTATGCGAGAGGCAAGCGGGGCTTTCATTTTTCATAAGACAGCGCTCCTCTTAAATTCAGGCTCGGACGGCGTCTACGAGGCGGTGCTCACCATGTACCGAAATATTTGTGGCTATTTAAACTGGCAGGATCAGGGCATCATCACCGCACCCAATATGAGTTACAAGGGGGGTATGCAGGACGCCCCGGCGCTCAAAGAGGCGTATGCGCTCGGGAAGGGACTCTGAAAGGCGAATCGGCAAAACAAACGAAAAGAAGCTTGTCAAATGGAAAGCAGCTTGCGAAGCAGGCGGAGGGGAACATGCACCAGGTATATTTTTGTGCGGCACGGCGAGACGGTCTGGAATGTCGAAAATAAAATCTGCGGGGCGACCGAGAGTCCCTTGACCGAGCGCGGCAGGGAGCAGGCGCGCGCCATCGGGCGCGAACTGAGGGCGCGCATGGATGCCGGAGAGTTAAAGCTTGACCGCATGCTGTGCTCGCCCTTAAGCCGCGCGCGGGATACCGCAGAGGAGATTGCGAATATACTGGAACTGCCGCTTGCGGTGGATGTGAGACTCAGGGAGCAGAACTTCGGCAAGTGGGAGGGAACAGCCCGGGACGGCGAAGGCTTTCAGCGCGCCAAGGAGAACTTTATCGATAGCTTTTAGCGGCGGAGAATCCATGATGCGGGTCGCACAGCGGATTTATAATCTCCTGGATGAGCTCAGGGAAGAGAAGGAGATAAGCTATCTACTGGTCGCGCACAACGGCATCTCCCGCATTGTGGAGTCCTATTTCCGTGACATGAGAAACGAGGAATTCGCTTCTTTCGGGATTCGGAATGCAGCGCTTCGCGCCTACAGCTTTCCGGAAGAGGTTTGAGAACCCGAACTGGGATAGAGTGTCTGATTGCGCTTGACAGACGGTATACTTAAGGATATCTTAATAAAAGCACAAGAAAATCCGGGTGGAGGGAGTATCAATGAAGAAAGCAAAGGCGGTGCTCGCGGCACTACTGGCAGCGGGCTTAACGGTGGGAAGCGCGGTTCCCGCACTGGCGTTTTATCAGCAGCCGCAGAGCAAGAAGGGCTTGCTTCTGTCGCAGCAGACGGCAGACATGCTTGCCGACATCGGCAACCTCGGTGTGAAGCAGGTCGTTGTGAACATGGGCACCGATCAGGATATGAATACCTTCGACCCGCTCGCGGCATACTGCACGCAGAACGGTGTCACCCTGACCATGATAGTCATAAACCGCCCGGGTGCCCCGGCCGGTATGATGCCGAGCGCACCGGTGGCCGGCGTCGGAACCTACGGCTTCAATGTGAGTAGCGCGGAGGGACAGGCTGCGGTTCGGAATTATGCGAGAAGCCTTGCGGCGCGCTACAAGAACTCTGTGTCCAACTGGGTCATCGGCAACGAGGTGAACGATGCGATTCACTGGGACTATAACGGCGAGATGGACATGCAGGCGCACGCGGAGAGCTATGCCAAGGCTTTCCGCATCTTCTACGAGGAGATTAAGGCGGCAAATCCCGAGGCAAAGGTGCTGATTCCCTTTGATATGCGCTGGAAGGCGACCACCGGAGAGGCGGGCTGCTACCCGGCGGCCGAGTATCTGCCGCTCCTAAACAGTAAGCTCCGCGACACGGACTACGGAATTGCCTGGCATCCGTATCCGGTGCACTTCTTCACGAAGCCCGAGTTTCAGGACGATGACGGCATTTCGGCGGATGTCAACACGACGCCGAACATCAATATGAAGAACATCAACGTGCTCACGGATTATCTGCAGACCGCGGATATGCGCACGCCGAACGGTGAGGTGAGACCGCTCTTCCTCACCGAGATGGGCTTTACTTCCGCTGTCGAGAACGGCGAAGCGAGACAGGCCGCTGCGATTGCCGAGGCCTATCGTATTGCGAAGGAGAACCCCTACATTCAGGGTATGTACCTGTCCCGCCAAGTAGACGCGGCATCCCAGGTTGCGGCAGGCGGCGCCTTTGGCCTCTGGAGACGGAACGAGAGCGCGGGCCGCGATGAGATTCCGGCGAGCAAGAAACTCGCGTGGGATGTGTACAAGAATTTGCAGTAAAAAAGGATAAGGGCAAGAGAAAAGACCGCGAAAGCGGTCTTTTCTTACGGATAATGGTTTCATTGACAAAGGGGATTGTTTTCGGTAGGCTGAAGGTGTGATGCGAATGTAAAGCCATCTTGTTTCGGATTCATGCTGTGAGAGGGGATTAGAGTTTGGACTTAAAAATATGTCAGTTATTATGTCAAGAGTCCAAAATCATGTGGACGCAACACTGTTTGGAACGAATGCAGGAAAGAGATATCAGTCGCAATGATGTTAAAAACGGAATAGCGACCGGAGAGATTATAGAAGAATACCCGGAGGACTATCCGAATCCAAGTTGTTTGATATTTGGGTACAGCGTGAATAAGCGTGTTTTGCATATCGTTGTCGGATGTGATACGATGAAACTATATATCATAACGGCTTACTATCCCAGTGTAGATAAGTTTCAGAGTGACTTGAAAACAAGGCGAAAGGGGGACTAAGGATGTGCATGTTTTGTAAAAACGCAACAACTTTTCCAAGCATTACGACACACGTAGTGAATTATAAAAACAGTATCATTGTGATTAAGAATGTCCCTTGTCTCGAATGCGATCAGTGCGGTGAAAAGTATTATACGGATGAAGTGGCTGAAAAATTGGAATTGATTGTAGACATGGCAAAAAGCTGATGCAAGAAATTGCGGTCATTGATTACAAGCAGACCGCATAATGCTTTGCTGAACTAGGTCCCGCCCCGACGGTTCTCCACTGCCGGGGCGTTTTTTTGTCTCTGTTTCGAAAGAGTCACTTTTGCTTCCGCTTGGTGGTATGATAGGCGGAGCGAATTTTATGGGGGAGATAGCCATGACAAGGCAAGAATTGTTTGCGCTCGCCGCGCAGCGTTACGGCACCGCGCCGGAATATCCCTGGCAGGATGATAATGCAGTGCTTCGGCGGAAAGACAACGAGAAATGGTACGCCGTAGTTTTGCGCGTTGCCGCTTCAAAACTCGGACCGGAGGAAACAGGGGAGATAGAACTCCTGAATGTGAAGTGCGACCCGGTATTGCTTTCCTCGCTTCGCACGCAGGCGGGCTATTTTCCTGCTTATCACATGAACAAGGAGAAGTGGCTCAGCATACGTCTCGGAAAGCCGGAACTCGATGCGTCTATCGCCGATTTGCTTGCGCTGAGTTACGAATTGACGGGACCGAAAAAGCGTGGCTGATTGAGAAACAGATATAGGTGTGTTACTTACTTTTGCAGATTGCCAAGCCGGAAGTTCTGAGAATAAAGATGAAAGTATAAGGATTAGCAACGAGAAAAAAATTTGACTTTGCACGGGAGTATGGTAGTCTTTTAAAAGGTGTGTTAAAAAATAGAAAAATGGGAGATGAAAATGTCTGATAGCACCATAAAAGTCGAGGCTATAGAAAAAAATGTTGGGCGAAAAGAATTTAAAGTAAAAACACGGGATGAGAAACTTGATTTTTATCGCGGTCTCGTGATGTTGGAAGTAGTTCTTGCGCACACTTGTTATTTTTCCGGGCAGAGCTATGTGCCGGAGATTATGCGCACCGTTTGTTTGTTGTACGAGATGCCTCTCTTGGTTTTTCTTGCGGGGCGCAGTGCACAGCATCGAAGCGGCCTCTCGTCCGTTTTTGCCGCTCTCTTGAATATCTGGCTGAAATGGGTATTGATAAGCACGCTGGTCGTACTCGGATATCGCATTATCTGCGGAAGAAGTGCGGTGACTCCTACACAATATTTACAGGGATTAATGTTCTATTCTCTGGAAGTAAATGATTTAGGTGTCTTTTTCCAGTCGATGTGGTATATGCGGATGTATGTCGTGGTTGTTCTGGTTGCGGGGATACTGCAAGAGTTGGATAAGAGAGTACAATTTTCAGTCCGCTCTAAATGGTCCTTTGTGTTGTTTCTTGTGATGGGCTTGGCATATGCTTCCTTTAGTGAAGTGGACAGTTTTTTTGGACTTAACAGAATGCAGCTTTGCGATCTCTCTTTTTTCATGATAGGCTATCTCACAAAACCGACGACTCGTCTCACGCGGAAGGCTTATCTTTTGGGAATGGCGTTTTTCGCAACTCTCTGGATCGGCATAAGTCATATGATGGGACTGAATTTCTTGATTATCCAGGGTGTCAAGTTTCCTCCGCATTTCATTTATTGGACTGAAGCTATGCTGTCCATCTGGACTTGTTTTTCCTTTGGCAGTATGGAAGTAAGTGGATTCATCGCTGTGGTTTTATCCGGTTTCTCGGAAGGCATTCCCTCTGCTTTTTCTTTAGCCAGGGACTTGGGGCGGGTTTCATCTACCGCTTTGTGCCGCTCAATGAACACTATGGATGGGTAAAGGTTTTTCTATTCTCTCTTGGGGTGAACTATCTGATTATGCTCTTTGGAGGTTTAGCGATTTCGGAATATTCCGGATATTTGATCGGGTTGCAAACAAGATTCAGCTGTCAGAACAGCTTGAAAGAGTGTTGCAGTTTGAAGAAGGTTTGCCCAGAGGAGAATCATGAACGAAGACAAATTTGAGAAATTGCGAGCGGAACAAAGCGGAAATGAAGGACTCTATCTGGAGTTTGAGGACAAGGAGTGGCCGCTTGCTTATACGGATCACGACAGGCAGATTGCAAGAGCCATTGTGATTGATGACGAAGAGAATTACTACTTTGTGCGCATGGATCGCTCGGATGAATTCGGAGCGGTGACCCTGGTTGAGACTTCCGGCGGCGGTGTGGAAGAAGGGGAGTCTCCGGAAGCGGCAATACGGCGGGAACTGAAAGAAGAGCTCGGCGCGGAGGTCGAGATACTCTGTAAGCTCGGGCAGGTCAGCGATTACTACAATCTTGTGCATCGCCATAACCTAAACCACTATTTTCTCTGCCGGGTAAAATCCTTCGGTGAGGCCAAACTCACTCAGGATGAAGAAGAGGAGTTTCATCTGAAGAAAATAAAACTTCGCTATGAGGAGGCTTTAGCAGCGTACGAGGCGGGACTGGACAGCCGTCTCGGCCGACTGCTTGCGCAGCGGGAGCTTCCCGTTTTGAAACGGGCCAAAGCGCTTCTGGGCTGATGAATCCATATTTTGGCTGTGCATGAAAAAATTGCTTACGGAAAAATTGATTTTATGCTATCCTGTCGGGGCATGAAATCCGGTATACAAATTGGAAACGGCAGCCTCCCCGGGATGACGAACAACACGGATTCGCAGTGTTGTCATTATCTCGAGGAGGATTGTTATGCCGAAAAACAAGTTTCAGGAAGTCATTTTTACGCTTATCATGGCAAGCGTCATGGTATACGGGATGGTCGTCTACAATGTTGCACTCAACATGGGCGGGGTGCGGGAAGCACCTTTTTGATTGCCCTTACAGAGTTGCCCACCATGGTGCCGCTTGCCTTTCTGCTGGAGTTCTTTCTGGTCGGAAAGGCGGCGCGTGCGCTTGCGTTTCGGATTGTTCGCCCGGATGATAGACCGCAGCTCATTGTGATAGTCATTTCAAGCTGTATCTGCTGCATTATGTGTCCGATTATGAGCCTCGCCGCGACCTTCCTTTTCAAGGAGCAAATCGGTGTCGGCACTTGGGTTCAGACCTGGGCCATAAACTTTCCGATGGCGCTCCTTTACCAGATTTTTTACTGCGGACCGCTGGTACGCTTCCTATTTTGCCGCATCTTCCCCGAGAAAACGGTGGCATGCACAAATAATTCAAACTGAAATATGAGACAGGTCGGGAATACAGAAACCGTATATTCCCGACCTGTCTTGTTGATTTACTTTAGAATCCCGCTTCCGTAGAGTATGCAGTAGAGCAGGAAAAAGTAGAAGAAAAATATTTCCAAGAATTTCTCACGAGATAGATGGTGAATTGCTCCAGGCGATAGGTGCGCGGATACAAATCTTTCCACTGTTCGCTGGTATGATAGTTTTTGGTGAACTTACCGGTGAACCACTTGTCTTTGTCAAACAAAAAAGTGATTAGCCCGGAAATAAGCATCGGAACAAAGAGCCACTGTTCCACAAAATGAATGGGCTGCGCCAAGGCCTGCAGAGGGATGAGCGAAATACACCAGCATAAGTACATGCAGCATACATTCAATAGGCTCACGAAATAAACACGAGATAAAATACGGTTTCTTGACATGCTCTGCTCCTTTCTGAGATATCGGGTTGTACGGTATACATATAACGCAACAAGTCTTACTCATCTGTATTTATTGTAATTCCTATTGCAAAGAAAAAACAGGGAGAAACGGAGTGGATTTCTTACAAAAGTCGAAAGTTTCGGTAAGAAGTTTGAGGACGCACCCGCGAAGGTTTACGCTACTCTGTAAATATTGTGTTTACAGCTTAGCTGCGTTAAAATAAGAGCATGTGATTTCAGACGCAAAGGAGTAGCCATGCAAATATCCAGTCGTTTCAGCATTGCCCTTCACATCTTCGCCTGTGTGGATGCGTTTCAGGCGACCCACAAAATGACCAGCGATTTTCTGGCGAGCAGCATACAGACAAATCCGGTCATCATTCGGAATATTCTGTCGCAGCTTAGGCGCGCCGGACTGATTCGCATTGCGCGCGGCACGGGCGGTATAACCCTCGAGAGAGCGCTGAAGGATATTTCCTTCTACGATGTCTACGCGGCCATTGAGCCGGTGGAGCGCGGCGCGCTGTTTCGCTTCCACGAGAGTCCGAACCCGAATTGTCCGGTCGGAAAGAACATTCATAAGATACTGGACCATAAGTTCACCGATATCCAGAGCGCCATGGAGGCAGAAATGCGGAAGTATACGCTCGAGGACATCCACCGGGATTTGCTGTGTCTCAATGCCGTTCAGGGGGGCAATCACTCTGCCTGAATCGTTTCGCTTTGTGTTTTTGAAGCAGTAACCCAAAGATCATTTTGATGCAGGGCGGACTGCCCCTAATCGGGCTTCTGTCTATAGTTCTGCTTGCGTGAGGAGTTTTGGGATGAAACAGAAGAAGTTTCAGCTGATACTTGGACTGTTGATTTTTGTCGTTGTTTCGGTACTCGCGGGTACAGCATTTTTGGTGAACTATCTGACTAAGTCCATTTTCTATGGGCCGCGTCAGAGCGCGGAAGAGGCGTTTCGCTGGCAGAGTGAGCATTATGATACGGATTTCTATGCGGCTCTCGAACAAGAGGATTTTAGTGTCAAGAGTTTTGACGGCTATGTGCTGCATGGCACCCTGCTAAAGAATCCGAAGCAGAGCGACCGCTATGTGATTCTGAGCCACGGACATACGGACACGCGCTTCGGAAGTCTCAAGTATGTGCCGACCTACCTGTCCCTCGGGTTTAACTGCATTATCTACGACCTACGCGGACACGGCGAAAATGAGAGAACTGCCTGTACTTACGGTGTTCGCGAGGGGCAGGATTTGAGTGAAATCGTAAAGTATTTCCGCGCAAAACTCGGGGATCGGGTGACACTCGGCCTGCACGGTGAATCGCTCGGCGCGGCGACAACGGTCTCTTCGCTTCGCTATCAGCCTAAGGTGGACTTTGCGGTCGCGGACTGCGCCTTTGCGGATATTGAGAATGTGTTGAAGACGGGCTGGCGTTACGCCAACATTCCGAGCGACATTTTTGCGCCGGTGAATCTCTGCGGAAAGCTTCGCTACGGCTATGCGCTTTCGGCCATGCGCCCGATTGATGCACTGAAGGGCAATGCGGTTCCGGTATTTTACATCCACGGCGCCGCGGATGGTTTTATTCTGCCCGTAAACAGCGAGCGCCTCTATGAGGCGACCGAGGGGAAGGAAGAGTTGATGCTGGTGCCCGAGGCAGGGCACGCAGAGTCGGTGCTCACGAATCCGAAACTGTACGCGACCGGCTTGCAGGAGTTCTTACAGTCGCTCGGTCTCATATCGCCGGAAGAGAAGGCAGAGCCGCTGATACGCAGGAGCCCTAAGACGGCGGAATAAGGACCGGCAACACAGAGACAATAAGCAGGCGGAATGCAAGAAGTAGGATAACAAGAGAGGAAATCAACTCGGCGTTTCGCCCGGAGAGAGGGGAAGAAAAAACATGTTAAAGTATTTAATCATCGGCGCGGGCGGTGTCGGCGGCACGCTCGGTGCATACTTGCAGCGCGCAGGGCTTTCGGTGAGTTTTCTGGCGCACGGAAAAACCTTGGAGGCGCTGAAGAAAAAGGGACTTACGATTGTCGGGGATGAGGGCGAAGAGACGTTGTCTCCGGTCGCTGTCTTTGATGAGGCGAGTTACAACGAGACGCCGGATGTCATCTTCCTCGCCCTAAAGTCCTATTCGATTGACAGCGTGCTACCGTTTTTGGAGCGCGTTGCCACGGAAAGTACCGTGATTGTCCCGCTCTGCAATGTCTTCGGAACGGGCGAAAAGCTTAAGGCATCGCTTAAAAAGCCGCTGGTCACGGACGGCTGCATCTATGTGATGGCGAATGTGGAAGAGCCCGGAAAAATTCGTCAGCTCGGCAAGCTGATGCGCGTGGTCTACGGTGCGCGGACGGAGGCGGAAGCGCGGCCGGTGCTAAAAGACATTTGGGCGGATCTCGAAAAGGCGGGTGTCGAAGCCGTGCTAAGCGATAATATCCGCCGTGATTGCATGAAAAAATTTGCCTACCTCTCGCCGCACGGCGCGGTCGGAACTTATTTCTATATCACGGCAGCGCATTGCAGCGCGAGGGCGAGTATCGGAACTTTTACCGCGGGCTCGTGCGGGAGGTGCTTGCAATCGCGGAGAAGATGGGGATTGACATGGAGGGATTCGGCGAAAAGGATAGCCTTGCCGTGGTGGATCGGCTTGCGAAGGAGATGACCACCTCCTTCCAGAAGGACGTCGCGGCGGGGAAGAAGTCCGAGGCGGATGGTCTGATTTACGAGGTGCAGCGCCTCGGAAAGCGCTACGGGGTCGATACACCCTATTACGATGAGGTGATTGAGGCTCTTAAGTCGCGCGGCGTGGAGTGAGCCATGGGAAACTGGGAAAAGCAGGGCAGTGCCTGGCAGTACCGCGAGAGCGGCGTGCTGAGCACCGGCTGGACCTTGATAGACGGCAAGTGGTACCTCTTTGATGCGGCAGGAAATATGAAGCTCGGCTGGCAGAAGGAGAAAACGCGTTGGTATTATTTAAAGCAGGAGGCAGACCGTAAGCCAGCCGAGGCGAAAAATGACTACGGTTATACTCTGACCGGCTGGCAGCAGCTTGACGGCAAGTGGTACTACTTCGGAAGCGACGGCAGCATGCAGCTCGGCTGGCAGAAAAATCAAAGAGCGTTGGTACTATTTGAAGCAGGGAGAGCGATCGGAAAGCGGGCGAGGCGAAAAAAATGCCTACGGATTCATGCTGACCGGTTGGCAGCAGTTGAACGGCAAGTGGTTCTTTTTTTCCACGAGGACGGCAGTATGGCGGTCTATGAGTGGATCAAGGACAAGGGAAGTGGTACTTTCTCCGCAGCAACGGCGAGATGGCGCGAAATCAGATGCGCTCCTACAAGGGCAAGAGCTATTACTTCAAAGCGGACGGCAGTATGGCGGTCTCCGAATCCGTGTCCTGGAACGGCGAGCGCTATCGGGCGGACAAGGACGGTGTATGCCTCGAGGAGAGACCCGCGCCAGGCGGTCACAATGTGAGCAGGCTGCACCCGCGCCTTAAGCGTCTGCAGAAAAAGCTGATTGCGCAGTGTGCGGCGCGCGGGCTGCCGATACGCATTACGCAGGAAGTCCGCACCGCGGAAGAGCAGGATGCGCTTTACGCGCTCGGACGCACGGCGGGCGGCAGCATTGTGACGAATGCGCGCGGTTCTTCCTATTCCTCGCACCACCAGTGGGGCACGGCCTTTGACTTTTGCCGGGACGACGGGAAGCCGCCCTATGAGAACGGGGATCGCTTCTTTGAAAAGGTGGGAGCCATGGGGAAGGCGCTCGGGCTCGAGTGGGGCGGCGACTGGAAGTCGATTGTGGACATGCCGCATTTCCAGCTTCCGGACTGGGGCAGCGGGACGGCAAAACTGAAAGAGCTCTATGTCTCGCCGGATCGCTTTGAAAAGACCTGGGAAACTTGAATTTTGCTTTGAGGAAACAATCATGAATCAGCATCAGAACGGGAATCGAAACGAAGGTCGCAGAGAGAATCGCGAGGCTATGGAGGCCTTGCAACGCCTGAAAGAAGGCAATGCGCGCTTTGTGCGCGGCGAGGCACAGAACTTGGCGAACGACGCGGCGCGAAGAGAAGAACTCGCGACCGAGGGGCAGCGCCCCTACGCCTTTATCCTGACCTGCTCGGACTCCCGCGTGGTGCCGGAGTTTATTTTCTCCGCGGGGCTCGGCGAGCTCTTTGTGACGCGCGCCGCCGGCAATGTGCTCGGAAACTCTATCCTCGCCTCGGCGCAGTATGCGGCACAGGATCTCGGCGTGCGCCTTTTTCTTGTGCTGGGACACAGTGACTGCGGCGGCGTGAAGGCAACGCTATCCGGCGAAGCGCTCTCGGGTGCACTCGCACACATGGGACAGAGAATCCGCGCCGGCATCGGCACGGAGACCGTAGCCCCTGCGCGCGGTGGAGCGCAATGCGAAAGCGGAGGCAGCGGATCTTGCGGCCTGCTTACATGAGTACTGTCCCGAACTGCCGCTCACGGTTTTATCCGGGGTCTACGACATAAGAACAGGCAAGGTAAGTTTCTCGGAGGAGTGATAATCTCAATCAATGAAACAACAAAAAAAGAAAGATCGGCGACAAAGGGGGAGTCGTCGATCTTTTTTTTTGATGGCGATCTTCGGATCGCCACCGTGTGTTTGACTTGCTTTAGATATTACGCTTCTTCTCAAGCAGGATGGCCGAGAAGATGAAGTAGATGACGGAGAGCAGAATACTCACAAGCACCATACCGATGGTCTGCGGCGAGATATAGTTGATTCCGAAGCGGAGCATCGGTTTGGGCGAGAAGGGAATGTGAAGGAGCAATGCACCGCTAAAGTAGTTGAGCGCAATGTAGAGAATCACGGTAATCACACCGCCGAAGCGCTTGCCGGGCAGGAAGGTCGACTGCAGGACAATGGCGAGCAGTGCGATGCTCTCAAACTGTAAGAGTCCCGCGAGGAAAAAGAGTGTGAGCTGTATCATGGTCGAGTGGGTTTCCGGAGAGAGCAGCAATTCCACAAAGCGCTGCATACCCTCCCGGACCTCATACGAGCCGAGTCCTACAAAGGCATTGGTGAGCAGGAGTACGTCCACAACACAGATGACAGAGGCGAGGAAGGCCCAGAAGAAAATCTCGATAAAGTTCATGGCGTACTTGGTGCCGAGAATCTCAAAGCTGTTGTGGGGCGTCAGATAGAGCATGTAGGCTTCCTTGCTGTTCAGCTCCTTTTGAAAGGTCGAGAGGTTTTGCAGGATGCTCACAATGGGCGCCAGAAACAGTCCCAGCGACAAAATGGTGACACTCAGCGTGAAGAGAATAGAATCACTCCGATAGAGGCTGCCGGAGAAGAGACTGACCAAATAGACCACTTCTCCGACGCCGATGAGGGTTAGTAATAAGAGTTTGACGAAGATGCTTTTCTTCCACTCGTATTTCATGAGTTTCAGCATATGGAATTCCTTTCCTGCCTCTTTGGGCAACCAATGAAAGCGTTAGGCAAGCAGCTGACGGTACTTCTCGGCGAGCGAGAGTCCCTCTTTGATGCGAAGGTCCTCGACATCGAGCGAGGCCACCATGTCGCCGTCTTTTACAAAAATAGCCTTCGAGATAAAGCGCTCCATCTCTTCGACCAGGTGGCTCGAAAGCAGGAGGGTGGAGTCCTTGCTCGCGTGGGAGATGATGAGCTCCATGACCTGATCTCGCGCGATTAAGTCAATGCCGTTCAAGGGCTCGTCGAGCAAAATGACATCGGCACTGCGCGACATGGTGACCGCAACCTTGAGTTTGGCCATCATACCCGAGGAGAGCTGTTTTGCGCGGAGCTCGGGGCGTAGCTCGAACTTATCGATAATCTCGCGGAAGGTCTCCATCGAGAAATCCTGAAAGAAGTCTTGGTAGTACTCGCCCACGTCTCGTATCTTCATATAAGAATAGAAGTAGGCTCGGTGGACATGTAGGCGATGTGCTCGCGGCTCCGATAATTGACCTCTTGGCCGTCCAGCAAAATCTGTCCCCGGTCCGGGAGTATCAGATTTGCAATGAGTTTCATCAGTGTGGTTTTACCGCTGCCGTTTGCGCCGAGCAGACCGTAAATTTCGCCGGGTTCAAGCGTGCAGGAAAAATCCCGCAGTGCCAACTTGCTGCCAAAGCTCTTGCTCACTTGTTTAACTTCCAGCATGAAATGACCTCCTTAGAGTCAAATGAGAGCCCGCATCTCGTCTTCGGTATAGCCGAGTTCGGACATATCTTTTTTGAAGCGGGCGATGAAGTCTGCGGCGAGTTCCTTCCGCAGGCTCACATTGACCGCGGTATCTTCGGTCACAAAGGTACCGAGACCGCGCTTCGTGAAAGCGACGCCTTCGGCCTCGAGTGTCTGATAGACGCGCGCAGCCGTGTTCGGGTTAATGTGGTACTCCAGGGCGAGGTCTCGCCCTGATTTCAATTTTTCACCGTTTTTCTTTTTCCCGGTGACAATCTCCTTCTTGATTTGCAAAACGACTTGCAAATATATGGGTTGCGACTCGTTAAATTGCATCGAAGCTCCTCTCTGCAAGTACTGCACTTGCGAACTAATGAGATAGTACACTAGAAAATAATGATTGTCAAGCGCGAGAAAAGAAAAATTGCGAACTTCGCTTGACAGCTTTTCCGGGCGATGCTATGATACAAAAACCTTCTACACAAGTAGGTAAATAGGAAATAGCTTTTCAGATAAGAGCAGAGAGGAGGGAGCATGGATATTTCGTTTATGGAGCGCTTTTTGCCGCTCTACTTAGAGGCGGCAAAACTCACGCTCACCATCGCGAGCATAGGCATTTTGATTTCGCTTGTGATAGGCCTCGTTGCGAGCCTGGTGCTCTACTACCGAATGCCGCTGCTCTCACAGTTGGTCACGGTCTACGTGGAGCTTTCGCGCAACACGCCGCTGCTCGTGCAACTTTTCTTCCTTTACTTCGGCTTGCCGAAGATAGGAATACGTCTTAGCCCGGAGCTTTGCGGCGTAATCGGCCTTAGCTTCCTCGGCGGTGCCTACATGACGGAGAGCTTTCGCTCGGGACTCGGCACGGTTGAAAAAATTCAGACCGAGTCGGCGCTCTCCCTCGGACTAAGCGGCGGACAGAGCATGCGCTACATTGTGTTTCCGCAGGCGGCGGCGGTCTCGGTGCCTTCGCTGACCGCAAACATCATCTTCCTCATCAAGAGACCTCGGTGTTCAGCGGCATTGCCCTCGCGGACCTCATGTATGTCACGAAGGATTTGATCGGCATTTACTACCAGACCACGGAGGCACTCTTCATGTTGGTGATTGCCTACCTCGCGTTGCTCCTGCCGATTTCGCTTCTCGGTACTTTGCTGGAAAGGAGGCTACGCAATGCAGGCTTTGGAAATTAATTTGGCAAGCGCGTCTCCGCTTTCCATCTTGCTCGCAGGCAATAACCTTGCGCGTCTCCTCGGCGGACTTGCAGTCACCGTTCGGATTAGTCTCATTGCGGTTGCGCTCTCGCTCCCGCTCGGCGTTCTCTTTGGGCTCTTGATGACAAGGGAGAACCGAGTGATTAAGCTACTGAGCCGCATCTACCTTGACTTTATCCGCATCATGCCGCAGTTGGTACTTCTCTTTCTCGTCTTTTTCGGGAGCGCGCGTGTCTTCGGGCTGAGCCTGAGCGGCGAGTTCAGCGCTGTTTTGGTGTTCACACTCTGGGGTACCGCGGAGATGGGAGATTTGGTGCGCGGCGCACTTAAGAGCATCCCGAAGCACCAGTATGAGAGCGCGGCGGCGCTCGGCCTCACGGTGGGGCAGTGCAGCCGCTACGTGATTATTCCGCAGACCTTAAGGCGGCTGTTGCCGCTCGCCATTAACCTTGTGACGCGCATGGTGAAGACCACTTCTCTGATTGTCCTGATCGGTGTGGTCGAGGTTTTAAAGACAGGACAACAAATCATAGACGCCAACCGCTTTCAGTATCCCACGGCGGCGCTGCCGATTTACGGCGTCATTTTTCTCTTATATTTCCTGGTGTGCTGGCCGGTATCCATGCTGGCGCGCTACTTGGAACAACGCTGGGCAGTCTGAACGCAGCTTGAAAGGAAGGCCACAGAATGAAAGAAGTAAAACGGGACATACAGCTCAGCATACGCGGGCTCAGAAAAAACTTTGGGGACGCCGAAATCTTGAAGGGCGTGGATCTTGATTTGCGCCGGGGTGAGGTGGTCGTGATACTAGGTCCCTCGGGGAGCGGAAAGTCTACCCTGCTCCGCTGCATCAACGGGTTGGAAGAAATACAGGGCGGCGAGGTCGCACTGGACGGCGAAGTAATCAGCGGCCTCAAGCAGAATGCGCTCACCGGGGTGCGGCAAAAGCTCGGCATGGTATTCCAGAGCTATGAGCTTTTTCCCCATATGAATATCCTCGACAACATCACCCTTGCGCCGAGAAAGGTGCAGAAGAGAAGTCGGAAAGCGGCAGAGGCGGAAGCACGGGAACTCTTACAGCGCGTGAACCTTTCTGACAAGGAGAAGTCCTACCCGCGCATGCTTTCGGGCGGACAGAAGCAGCGCGTCGCGATTGTGCGCGCCCTTGCGATGCACCCCGAGCTCATGCTCTTTGATGAGGTCACCGCCGCTCTGGATCCCGAGATGGTCAGAGAGGTGCTGGATGTCATGATGGAACTCTCGGAGCAGGGACTCACAATGCTCATTGTGACGCACGAGCTCAGCTTTGCCCGCGCGGTCGCGGATCGCATTGTCTTCATGGACGAGGGCAGAGTCGTGGAGATCGGTAAGCCGGAGGAGTTCTTCACGGCGCCGAAGACCGAGCGCGCGAGGACCTTCCTCGACAACTTCCGCTTTGTCGCGAGAAGCAGAAAGGAAGAAAAGAGCGCATGAGAAATTTTTAAGCCGCCGCGGGGGTACGAAGCGATGTTGTAAGTAGCTCACAACATCGCTGTAAGAGGAGAGAAAGCAGATTCGGTGAAAACAATTGAGCGGTGCGCAAGTCGAAAACAAGCATCGTGTTTTACATAGAAAACAGTACGAAAAGATCATAGAAGAGAATATAAAACAGGTTATTTAGGAAAGAACATAGAAAAAGCGGCGTGGTCGCAGCAGAGAGCAAGGGAAATCTGAAACCCGAAGAAGCGAAAAGCGAAAGAGCTTACGGCAGAGGTGACTACGGAAGCAGAAACAAAGCATACGGAGGAAATGAAGATGAAGAAGACTTTGGTATTGGCGGCGGTGACGGCACTTGCACTCGGTGTGCTCGCGGCTTGCGGCGGCAGCAAGAAGGCAGACGGCAGCGCGGCAGAGAGCAAGAGCGCAGGCAAGACGACCTTCCGCACGGTGGATGAAATCAAGCAGTCCGGTGTGATTCGCATCGGTGTGTTTACGGACAAGGCGCCCTTCGGCTACGTAGACCAGAACGGCGTGAATCAGGGCTACGACGTGGTCTATGCGCAGCGCATCGCGCAGGATCTCGGCGTCAAGGTAGAGTTCACCTCTCTGGACCCGGCATCCCGCGTTGAGTACGTGAACACCGGCAAGGTGGATATTACCCTCGCGAATTTCACGGTCACGAAGGAGAGAGCGGAGCAGGTTGACTTTGCGAAGCCCTACATGAAGGTGGCACTCGGCGTGGTTTCGCCGGAGAATGCCGTGATTCACTCGGTCGATGAGCTGAAGGGTAAGACCCTGATTATCGCAAAGGGCACGACAGCGGAGACTTATTTTGAGAAGAATCACCCGGAGGTGAAGCTCCAGAAGTACGATGCCTATGCGGACGCTTATAATGCGCTGCTTGACGGCAGAGGCGATGCGTTCTCGACCGACAACACCGAGGTCATTGCTTGGGCAAAGTCGAATCCGGGTTTTGAGGTCGGCATTGACAGCCTCGGTGATTACGACACGATTGCGGCGGCGGTCGCAAAGGGCAATGAGTCCCTCCTCAACTTCCTGAACGAAGAGATTGTCACGCTTGGCAAGGAGAACTTCTTCCACAAGGACTATGACGAGACCCTGAAGCCGGTCTTCGGCGACGCGGCAAATCCGGACGCGATTGTCGTGGAGGGCGGTGAGCTCGGCGAGAGCAAGAACTGACAAAAGCAAGCCTCATGCGCAAGCAGACTTTGCCCATCCCCCAAATCCAGGGTTTGGTCTGAGTTTTATATAGAGAAGAGAGCTGCGGGAGCATACGCTCCCACAGCTCTCTTTGCGTTTGAAGCTTTTGGCTTTAGTTTCAAGCTCCTTTTGCTCGTCCTAGTACTTCTCGGAAAGCATATTGAAGTTATACTCGGTAATGCGTCCGGCAGACCAGTCCTCGTACATTTTGGCAAACAACCCATCAACCTCGGCTTTGCGCTTCTCTGCCTTTTTTAGCTCCGCAGCCTGCTTTCTTTGCAGAGGTTCTTTCCTTGTCGCTGGCATTGAGCAGCCGTTTCAGCAGCTTGTCATCGTCTTTCTGTGCCAGTACAGACCAGTATTGCAGTCTCGCAAGCACATAGGCATACAGCACATCATAGCGGATATAGTGCATGGAGCATTGACGCAGCCCTTGTTCGTTCTTGCTGCAATGGTAGTAGCCGTAAGGGTTTTTTTATTCCGTCTATTTTTCCCCATAGGCTAAAGACCAGCCGCAGTCAGCACATTTTATCAGTCCTGCAAAAAAATCTGTGTCGTACCGTTTCTGCGTTTCCTGCGTCTGCTGGCAATCAGCTCCTGCACCTTTTTGGAACGCTTCCTCGGAAATGATGGCTTCGTGGGTATTTTCACACGATACCATTCTTCCTGCGAACTTATACAGGCTTTCTCCGCTGCGGCAAGCCCTCCACTCCAACCGATGGAAACAGCCGGAGCTGGAACAGGTGGCAAGTGAATTTCTCTGGAAGAAATATCTTAGCAATGACCCGCTGAAAATGTATGTAGCGTTCCGTATCTGGAACAGTTATCTGCTTGCCAGGGAACCCCGTGATCGTAACGCTGCCTGTGACCGTTTCATGGATAAAATGAGCAGCCTGACCGGGGCATTTCATGACGAAGCCATGAGCTTTGATAAGGAGACAGGGAAACCGAAACGCTTTCAGGCTGGCAGCCTTTATTACAAAGGCGCACCGTCCGAAGATACCCGGCTTGACCTCTGGTTTCCGGACAACCGGCGCACAGCGGTATGAGCTGTGTAGCGGCAAGTGCCGCAAAGGCGCAGGCACTTCAAAAACAAGCGGGAGTTTGACGAAAGAGCCAGAGAAAATAACTATGACCTGCTTTATAAGAATGAGTGCCAGAACTGGCGGAACAAAATCAACCGGGCTAAGAATACCACTGGCTTTCCGGATAACCGTCTGGAAAAAATTCAGGCTGCCTATGCTGACTTCAAGAAAGAAGCGTTGCTGAGAAAAAAGGCTGTAAAAACAGGAACAGCCAGCCCGAAAGAATTTACGGACTGGCTGTATCAGCAGAGTAATATGATTGTGGAGCTGGCTGACTACTAAAGCCTCAGAAAATAGATTGCAACAAAAGGAAAAAATACATTTACTGTAACATTTCACGGACATTTGTCTGTTATACTAGCTGCATAAAAATGAAGGAGTGATTGCGATGAAACAAATTTTAATTGTCGAGGACGACAGTTTCTTGAATAAGATGTTAGCCTACAACCTGACTGCCGATGGTTACAATGTGACCTCTGCATTAAACGCACGGACCGCCACCGAAGTCCTGACCACGAAGGACTTTGATTTGGTTCTGTTGGATATTAACCTGCCAGACGGGAACGGCTATGATTTATGTAAGTTAATTAAGCCGGAGCAACCTGACACCATAGTGATTTTCCTGACTGCCAATGACCAGGAGAGTGACCAGATACGGGGGGTATGAGGTAGGTGCTGTTGATTATATTACGAAACCCTTTGTCATAGGAGCTTTGCAGAGAAAAATCAAAGCCATGTTCTCTATGCTGGAACAGCTGAAACACCACAAACCGACAAAGGATGTTTATGATGACGGAAGGTTATTTTTAGACTTCTCCGAACAATCTGCCGCCTTAAACGGAAAATCAATAAACCTATCTTCGATGGAATATAAGATGCTGAACCTGTTTCGTAAAAAAATCCCCGTCAAGTGCTGACCCGTAGACAGCTTTTTGGAAAAAGTTGTGGGATGCAGACGAAAAATTTGTGGATGAACATACCCTGACAACCTCTATCAGCCGGATTCGTAGCAAGATTGAATCCGATGGCGGTACACCCTATATCAAAACCGTTTACGGCATGGGTTATCAATGGACGGGAGGCGAGGCAAAATGAAACATATATCCTTTTCTGCAAAACGGCTGTTCCAGTGGGTTACGGCATCGATGCTTTTTCTCCATGTTTGTGATTACCATAAGCTTTTTTTTCTTGCAACAAAAACAGAGGGTGATACTATTTGTAGGCGGGGCACTGTTACTGTGTGCCCTTCTTTGGCTTGTTGTGCTGACGCAGATATTTGGAAAACAGCTTGCTCTATTTACCTCTGACCTGTGCCAGACATTAGACCACATGATTGCTGGGAGTGATGCACCAGACCGCCCAAAGGATAGTGAAACACAACTTGCCAGAATCAGCCACAGGCTGTTAAGGCTTTATCAGATTATGCAAGACAACCAGCGTAAGGTGGATGAAGAACGACAAGAACTGCAATCCCTTGTGTCTGATATTTCGCATCAAGTAAAAACGCCGGTAAGTAATTTGAAAATGGTAACTGACACTCTACTTTCTCGTCCTGTAAGCGATGCAGAGCGCACTGATTTCATCTGTGGGATTCGCAATCAAACGGATAAGCTTGATTTTCTATTTCAGGCTCTTGTAAAAACATCCCGATTAGAAACGGGCGTTATTCGTCTGGAAAAGAAATCATGCAAACTTTTTGATACTGTGGCGCAGGCCATGAGTGGGATTGTCTATGCGGCGGAGAAAAAAAAGATTGCTGTATCGGTAGACTGCCCAGAGCATTTGACCTTATCCCATGACAGTAAATGGACAGCCGAAGCACTGTTCAATCTCTTGGACAACGCTGTAAAATATACCCCATCATGCGGGGAAATTGCCGTTTCTGTACTTCAATGGGAAATGTATGTAGAAATCAGAGTCAAAGATACAGGCAAAGGGATTTCCGAAAGCAATCAGGCAACTATCTTTCGGCGTTTCTATCGTGAGGAAGAAGTACATGAACAACAAGGCGTAGGCATAGGTCTGTATCTGGCTCGCCAGATTGTGATGCAACAAGGCGGCTATATAAAAGTGGCTTCAACACCCGGACAAGGTTCTGTTTTTTCTATTATGCTTCCTGTGCAATAAATTACGGCGGATAGCTTTTCTTGGCTATCTGCCATATTTTTTGAAATGTCCGAGCTTTGTAACATTTCAGTGCGTTTTTTCCTCAATTTTATTATCACCTTGGACATTTCTGTGACATTTGGGTTTTACAATGACTTTAACAACAGGTAGATACCTTGAAAGGAGTATTTTTGAATATGAACATTTTACAAACCATTGATTTGAAAAAACGCTACGGAAAAGAGCCAAACATCACTCGTGCCTTAAACGGTGTAAATTTTACTGTAAAGCAGGGAGAGTTTGTTGCCATCGTTGGAACTTCTGGAAGCGGTAAATCTACACTACTTAACATGATGGGGGGACTGGACACTCCCACTTCTGGCAGGGTTATCGTCCGAGGGGAGGATTTATCTGAAAAAAGTGCCGAGGAGCTGACGATTTTTCGTCGCCGTAATATCGGATTTATTTTTCAGAACTACAACCTCGTTCCTATCTTGAATGTGCATGAAAATATTGTACTTCCCGTGGAACTGGACGGCGATACGGTTGATAAGAGATTTTTGAAAGAAATTGTACATTTACTTGCTTTGGACGGAAAGTTAAAGAGTATGCCTAATATTCTTTCCGGCGGACAGCAGCAGCGTGTAGCGATTGCCCGTGCATTGATTACGAAACCTGCCATTATTCTTGCCGATGAACCAACGGGAAATCTGGACAGCCGCACAAGTTCGGATGTAATGGGACTTTTGAAGCGTACCAGCACAGAGTTCAATCAAACCATTGTTATGATTACCCATAACAGCGAAATTGCACAGCTTGCCGACCGTATTGTTCGGATCGAGGACGGCAAGATTATAGGTTAGGAGGTGAAAAATAATGACATGGCCTTTTGAAAAATGATACCCGTTTCATTGTAAAGAAACTGGCTAACAGAAGTTTTCGTTCAAATAAAATGCGGAATATTATTGCTACTATTGCGATTGCATTAACTACAATCTTATTTACCAGCTTGTTTACACTTGGAATCGGTGTAAAGGAAAGCACAGAGAAGGCAAATATGATTTTATCTGGTGGCGATGGTCATGCCAGACTAATCAATATGAACGAAGTGGAATATGACACAATTAGCGAACATCCGTTGATTCAAGAAATTGCATACTGCCGGAAGCTGGCAGACAGTGTTGATAACGAAGCTCTTTCCAAACAGATTACATTGTTTCAATATTATGATGATATTGGCTTACAATACTTATCTATTGAACCCACAAGCGGTCATAGACCAGTAGCGGAAAACGAAATCATTATGGATACCAATACGCTCGACTTACTGGGTGTGCCACATGAAATCGGTGAAGAAATTACATTGGCACTTACCGTACACAATCAACAAATCACACGTAACTTTGTTTTATCAGGCTGGTGGGAAAGATATCCCGGAGTAGACTACGGAACCATTGTTGCATCTGAATCCTATATGCAAGTGCATACAGATGAATTAGCAGACACCTACGCTCTGGATCATAATGATACAGGTACAATTACCGCACTCATTAAATTTGTAAATGATGATAATATAGAGAATACTCTAGAAACTGTATTAAAAGATTGTGGATATTCCTCAGATGTTTTCTCTGATAACTACATCAATGCTGCGGTAAGCCCTCTCTATATGTCGTTAAGAAGCTCAAACAATTTAGGAACAAGTTTAGCACTCGTTTGCGCATTGCTGGCGTTTTTGCTTTCCGGGTATTTGATTATTTACAATATCTTTCTGATTTCTATTTTGCGGGACTTACATTTTTATGGAATGTTAAAAACGATTGGTGCCACAGGACGGCAAATTAACGCCGTTGTTCATAAGCAAGCTAAGCAACTTTCTTTCATCGGTATACCTGTTGGATTACTAATCGGTTTCTTTATCGGAAAACTTCTTCTGCCGTTAATTATGGCAAATACAGCCTTTTCCGCAAATGTCGCCACTGTATCACCGCATCCGCTTATTTTTGTTGCTGCCGCAATATTTGCGTGGATTACGGTACAAATCAGCACTCGGAAGCCAGCAAGAATTGCCGCAAGGGTATCTCCTATTGAAGCAATGCGATACACGGATACCAGTACGAATATCAGAAGAAAGAAAAGGTCGCATTTTGGTAATCCGGCAAGAGGAATGGCATGGGCAAATTTGGAACGCAATAAAAGACGAACTGCTTTGGTGATTTTGAGTCTTTCGGTGAGCATTATACTCACGACTATGGTTTTTACCTTCTCCCATAGTGTTGACCCGGCAAAGGCAATTAAGAATATGATAGATTCTGATTTCAGCATAGGGCAAAGTAAACTTTTTGATGATTATAATGTCAGTGAAGAAAGTGCTTTGAGCGAAAGTTATTTATCAGCCGTTCAACAGCAGCAGGGCTTTGAAATCGGTGGTGCTGAATACGGATGTAAAGCATTGTACAAAAGTGATACCTCCAAACAGGACTTCAACCAGAATGAAGATGGCAGTTTTTCTACACACATCTATGGTCTGGATTCATTCCCGCGCTCTCTGCTGCAATTAGTGGATGGAGAAATGGATACAGAGAAACTGGCAACCGGTGAATATATTTTTGGAAGGAGCTTATGTCAGCACACGAGGCGTTCTGGACGAAAAAAGTCTCAATCATTCGGTTGGCGACCGGGTTGAATTGATGTATAACGGAAGTATTCGAGAATTTACTGTGTTAGGTCATGTTATAGCAAATGAAGCAAATACCTATGATTGGGTTGGGTCGTGCTTCTTTCTGCCCAGTGATGTTTATAAGGCATTTACAGGGAACAACTATGCCATGAGCTATAAATTTAATGTGACTGACGAAATGGAACCCGATGTAGAAGCTTTCTTGAAGGACTATACCACCAATATCGAGCCTACAATGACATACAAGTCAAAAACCACGATTATGGCAGGAGTTTCAGATATTCAAAATACAATCGTAGCAGTCGGTGGAACGCTTTCCTTCATTATCGGATTTATCGGTGTTCTGAATTTTGCAAACACGATATTAACCAGCATTTTCACACGCCGCAGAGAACTGGCTATACTTCAAAGCATTGGTATGACAAATAAGCAAATTAGAACCATGCTTTGTATGGAAGGATGTAATTATACCTTTATTTCAGGAATTGCTTCGCTGCCGATATGCTTTATTGTAGCCTATATGCTGATACGACCAATTTGTGAAAATATTTGGTTTTTAGATTTCAAAATGAATCTGTGGCCATTGTTGATTATTTTACCTTTGCTCTTCTTGATTGGGCTACTGATTCCATATTTCACTTGTCGTATTATAACCGAGCAAAGTGTTGTCGAACGGTTAAAGTGCGGGGAATGAAGTAATGAAGCATAGAACTGTAAAACGAAAACGCAACGGTATAAGACGTATCCTGAGCTTGCTTTTTATTGTTCTCCTGCTGATTATAGTTAAAGTTTTCATAGGCAGTATTGGTATTTTCGGACAGTCGGCAGGTATGGAGCATGGTTGGAACTTAATGTTGGTCAATCAGGATTATAGGGTTCCAAGAAATTATAAGGTGGAATTAACCGAATTATCCAATTGGCAAAGTGTGGATTCCCGTATCTATCCATCCCTTCAGCAAAGGTAATTGAGCCAATAATTGCCCCTTTAGGGGCATCCAGGTGATAAAGAGAAAGCCAGCGCCTTTAGACGCTGGCTTGTAACGCGGGCTTATAGCCCGCATCCCGAACCACCCGTTTTACGGGTGGGGGCGATTGTCGATGCTATTTTGTATCCAAAAAGTTGTCTGTGCAAGCCGAGCGAATTCTCTCGGCGCAGCGTTATCAGAGCGCAGGCAGCACTCTCCGAAGCGTGATATCCGCCTTGCCCGCTTCGGGAATAAAGCGAAAGCCGGGACACTGTCCTCACTGAAAGCGGAGCGGGAGCTCAAGCTCCGCGCTTTCGAGAAGCGCTTTGTCGCGAAGCACGGTCTTGCCGGGACCATCCGCCACGAGCCTCCCCTTGTGCAGCACCAGCACGCGATCGCAGCAGTCGTAGACAAAGTCCAGATCGTGAGAGGCGAGGAGCAGGGCGGATGGGAGATTGCGGAGTATGTTCAGAAGGTTCCGCCGGTTTTTCGGATCCAGCGAGGCAGAGGGCTCATCGAGAAGCAAAAGCTCCGGCGAAAGGGTAAGCACCCCGGCAATCGCCGCGAGTTTTTTTTGGCCGCCCGAGAGGCGGTACACCGCGGTATCTGCCTTTCCTTCGAGTTTCACAAGAGAGCGCTTTCTCGGTCCGCGCCGCCACCTCTTCCGGCGCATAGCCGTAACTCTCGGCGGCAAAGGAGACATCCGCGCCGACGGTCGGCATAAAGAGCTGGTTCTCAGAGTCCTGAAACACATAGCCGATTCGTCTTCTGATTTCCGCCAGTGTCTTTTTCAAGCGAAAGCCCGCCGAAGGTAATGGCGGGCGTCTGTGCCTTGGGGAGGTAGGAGAAGACCGACCAAGAGCTTTAAGAGTGTTGATTTTCCCGCGCCGTTTGCGCCGATTAAGCCGACGCGCTCGCCGGGGGCAAGCGAAAAGCAAAGTTCATCCAGAATGGGGCGTGCGCCCGCGCCGAGGTCCTCATAGGAGAACGAAAGTCCGGATACGTCTAACAAGAAGATACCTCCTTAGCCGCGGCGGACGTGCCGCCGTTTAGGATAATAAGCCACCGAAGCGTTCAAAGACCGGAATCAAACGAAACAAAAGGCGGTAGGCAAGGCTCAGCAGGGAGAAAGAGGAAGCTCGCGATGCCGCCGCGTTTCGCGTTCCGATATCCCGGCATGACTCCGGAAAAGCCGCGGAGTTTCATGCTCTCATAGATCAGTTCCGCGCGGTCTATGCTTCGTAAGAGCAGCTGCCCTATCATCGAGGCAAAGTTTCGCGGAGAGACCGCCTTTTTGCCCGGAGCGCGGAGCGCATAGGCATCCGCAAGCTGATCGCCCTCGCGGAGCAGCACGAAGAGATAGCGGTAGCTGAGAAGCAAAACCGTGGTAAAGAGGCGCGGGGCGTGAAGACGCGCGAGCGCCGCCGATAATTCGCAGATGCCGGTGCTCGCCGCGAGCAGAAAGACCGCGAGAAAGGCGAGCAGGCTCTTTAGCACGAGCACCGCAAGGAGCAGGACAGAAAACTTCCCGAAGAGCGCCGGGACAAGACCCAGAAAGAGCGGAACCGGGAGCAGAAAGCGAAAGTCACCGAGTGCCCGCCGCATGGGCAGGTCACCGAGGGGATAAAGGAGGCAGGGGTAAATCGCCATGCCGAGCAGCCCCGAGAGCGCTGTCTGCGGAAAGGAGAGGGTCACCGCCAAGTAGAAAAGGACACTCAGGAGCTTTGCGAGCGGCGAGAGACGCGTTAACAGCGTGTCCCTTGCGGCGAGTTCTTCGAGCGCAAAGAGTGAGCGGGAGGCAGAGTCCAGGCGGCTCACTTTCGATATAACCTGCGGCGAAGCAGGTTTGCGAAGAGTGCCACTGTAAGGAGCACGGCGAGCGCGCCGAGGATCCCGGCTGCGGAGCTGCCGACGACGCCCTCACCGAGGCTGTAGTCCGGGAAGCGGGCGGTGAAATCCTGAACGGCTGCCGCAAGGCGGTGGAGAGGCGTTTCGACGCTCTCTAGCTCCGTGCTGCCGGTCAGGCGAAGCACCGACCACTCGAGGCCGTCCGGAAAAGCGGAGGCAAACAGAGACAGTCCGCCCGCGGTCAAGAGGCTTGCAAGGAGCGCTAAGCCAAAGAAGCGTCCGGCGCTCAGCTTTTCGGCGCGCGCCGCAGTGGGCAGACCGTTTTGAAGGAGCGAGGGGCGCGCCTCAAAGACAAAGAGAAGGACGGACGCCGTGATGAGCCCCTCGCCGAGACCGATTGCCAGGTGTATGGGCTGCATGAGCAGCAAGAAGGCGGTAAAAGGCAGGGCGTCACGCCGGAAATTGCGGTCTCCAGAGAAACCGAGAAGGCGCCGAGCTGCATGCTGAGCACGGCACCGAGCAGCGAGGCGCTTACAATGCGCTTCTTGCTGATTCCGCCCTTCATGACAAATTGCCATAACTTGCCGCCGAGGAAGCAGCCGTAAAAGGCCATGTTCCAGATGTTCGCGCCGAGCGCCAGCAGACCGCCGTCCGCAAAGAGCAGGCACTGAATCGAGAGCACGGCGCACATGGTGAGAAAAGCAGCCTCGGGGCCCACAATTGCGGCGAGCAGCATGCCGCCCGCAAGGTGGCCGGAGGAGCCTGTGCCGGGTATCGTGAAATTAATCATCTGCGCGGCAAAGACAAAAGCGCCCATCACCCCCATCACGGGAATGCGGGACTCATTGTCCTCGCGCTTTAAGACGCGAACCGAGTGCGCGAGCGCCGCACCCGAGCAGGCGTACATGGTGCCGGCGACCGGCGGGGACAGAAAAGCATCAGCCATATGCATGGAATTAAGTCTCCTTTTTTTGTAGAGAATATAAGTTTGCAGCAGTAAATGTCAAGCGGATTTGAAAAGGGACGTGCACTGTGTTATAGTTTTTTTAGCAACAGTGAACTCAGGCGTTTCTTAGAAAAAAGGAGGCTTTTATGGCACTGCGCTACGAAAATGAAGCAAACGAAATTGTGGCTTACGATGAGAACGGCGTGAAGCGCGCCTGCTTGCAGTTCCCGGCACTGGACGATCAGACCGTGGATCTTGAGCACACCGTCGTAGAGGAGCCGCTCCGCGGTCAGGGGGTCGGTGCGGAACTGCTCGAGAAATTTGTGGTTCGCATGCGCGACGAGAAGAAGAAGGCGGTTCTCAGCTGCCCCTACGCAGCGAACTGGTTTGAGCAGCACCCGGAGAACAGCGATCTGGTCGCAGAAAAGAAGTGATGCGTTTAGAAGAAATCAGGGCTAAGATAGACAGCCTCGACGAGGAGATCAAGGCGCTCTTACTGGAGCGCCTTGCCTGCTCTCGAGAGGTGGCGAGCGCCAAAGCGGAACAGGGAGAGACACAGATATACCGCGCGGACCGGGAAGAGGCTATTTTGGAGCGGCTCGGCGGAGAGGTACCGGAGGAGCTTCGCCGGGAGTACCTTGCCATTGTGCGAAAGATTATGGAAACCAGCCGCATGTACCAGTACGGGCTGCTCTATGACTGGATGCCGGAGCGCTTTCAGGCGCTCTTTGCGGGCGTACCCTATGAGATTCCGGGGCAGAGAGTGAAACTCCTGCTCACGCGTCCCAATCGCCCGAATGCCATGTCTTCGATCCTCAGCATGGTGGGCGATTACGGCTATAACATGGAAAAGATGGAACTCTTATCCTACAGCGAGGACAGGGAGAGCGTGCGCTTTCTTCTCACCGTGCGCGGCGATCTCTCGGAGCGCCACATGCAAAAACTCATGGTGCAGCTCGCGGGCGAGAGTCAGGATTTTTGCATTATGGAAGTGCTTCGCTGAAGCAAAAAAGAAAATCGAAAAACAGGTTGACAAAGCGGATACATGGCTTTATACTCTGTACTTGCAATAAGCAATGAGTGTGTGTAGCTCAGCTGGATAGAGCACTTGGCTACGGACCAAGGTGTCGGGGGTTCGAATCCTCTCACGCACGTACAACCCTCAAGCCCGTGTGGACTTGGGGGTTTTTGTATTATAAAATCGAACATACACCATCATACCAAACAGACAAAGGCGGATAACCATGAAAAAGCTTTTTTGGGGGGCAATGTATGTCCTCGCAGCGGCGCTGCTGGCACTGACCGTGTACCTCTATGTGTTGCCGGAGGGAGAGATTGCGCTCGGAGACCGTAAGACCGAAGAGAGCACGGCCGCATTGCAGCCGGTGCCCGAATCAGTGTGGGCGGCATTACGGTTGAGGTCGGCGTGACCAAGCTTTCCGCACTCTTAGACCAGGGATTTACCTTGAAGTATGAAGATGAGGAAGGTTACTTTACAGACCTTGACCACAGCACGGCGGAGGCGGATCCCGCGACCCAGTACAGCGTGGTGCTCATGAAGAACGGCGACTATGTGGCGACCGTCAAGTACAGCAATGCAACCGAAGCGGTGTTGCCGATCGGCGCTTGTACTGTTGACGCGATGGAATTCAATACCGCGGCGCAGGGCTACGGCAAGCTTGAAATTCTGCTTGCGGGCGTGGACATGACGCAGGGACTCGGTATGTCCGAGGTACCCGAGCGCTTTAAGGACTTTACGCGGGCCGGCGGCACGGTCGAAGAATACGATAAGACCACACTCACCGAAAACCAGTTTGTGGTGGCCTATGTGCGCGCCTCCGAGCTCAGCGAGAGCAAGGTGGGAGAGTTCGGCGTGATCAATTATCAGCCGGGCGGCGAAGGCACCGGCGGCGGACAGAGCGCCGCGAGTGAAACGGCGGAGAGCGGCGAAACTGTGAGCGCGGAAGCGGAGAGTGCGTCGGCGGAAGTGCAGGAGAGCGAGACTGCGGCAGCGGAGGAGAGCAATGGCAATCATTGAATCAAAAGAGCTTGTCTTTGACTACATCACCCGCGATGAGGAGGCAAAGGTCACGGATGTGAACCGCGCAATCGACGGCGTGAGCCTAAAGATTGAGGAGGGCAGCTTTGTCGCCATACTCGGGCACAACGGCTCCGGCAAATCCACCTTTGCAAAGACACTGAACGGCATCTTATTGCCGAGCGGCGGCGCCGTGTTTATTTCCGGTATGAATACCGCGGACGATGCAAAGCTCCTCGACATACGCCGCGAGGTCGGCATGGTGTTCCAGAATCCCGATAATCAGATTATCGCAAACCTGGTCGAGGACGATGTGGGCTTTGGCCCCGAGAATCTCGGCGTGCCGACCGAGGACATCTGGAAGCGTGTCGATGCCGCACTCGCGGCAGTCGGCATGACGGCCTACCGCCTGAAATCGCCGAATCACCTTTCGGGCGGACAGAAGCAGCGCGTCGCGATTGCCGGCGTCATGGCCATGCATCCCAAGTGCATCGTGCTGGACGAGCCGACCGCCATGCTGGATCCGAACGGCAGAAAAGAAGTGATACGCACAATCACGGAGCTAAATCGCAGCGAGGGCGTCACCGTGGTGCTGATTACGCACTACATGGAAGAAGTCGTCGGGGCGGATCGCCTGATTGTCATGGACGGCGGGCATGTCATTATGGACGGCACGCCGCGGGAAGTCTTTTCCCATGTGGAAGAATTGAAGCGCCTGCGCCTCGACGTACCGCAGGCCACCGAACTCGCACACGAGTTGAGACAGTGCGGCGTAAGTTTACCGGAAAGCGTGCTCTCCATGGAGGAGCTCGCGGAAGCTATACTGCCGCTTTGGAAGGAGAACTAAGCTGTGGGAATCCGCGCAGAACATCTGAGCTACACCTACGGAGGAGGGACTGCCTTTGAGCAGCCGGCACTCCGCGATGTGAGCTTTGAGATTCCGGACGGTCAGTTTGTCGGCCTCATAGGCCACACCGGCTCCGGAAAATCCACCCTGATACAGCATTTAAACGGCCTGATTCGCGCGACCGAGGGCAAACTCTTTGTCGACGGCGAGAACATCTACGAAAAGGGCTACAACATGCGGGCGCTCCGCACGAAAGTGGGGCTCGTATTCCAGTACCCCGAGCACCAGCTCTTTGAAATCGATGTATTCAAGGACGTGTGTTTCGGACCGAAGAACATGGGACTTCCGCAGGCTGAGATCGAGCAGCGCGCAAAAGAGGCGCTCGCAATGGTCGGGCTAACGGAGAAATTTTACAAGAAGTCTCCCTTTGAACTCTCGGGCGGACAGAAGCGCCGCGTCGCGATTGCGGGCGTACTTGCCATGAAACCGAAGGTCCTTGTGCTCGATGAGCCGACTGCGGGCCTCGATCCGCGCGGCAGAGATGAAATTCTGGACCGGGTGAAGGCACTGAACAGCGAATGGGGCCTCACGGTCATTCTGGTCTCCCACAGCATGGAAGATGTCGCAAAGTATGCTGATCGCCTGCTCGTGATGAGCGGCGGAGAAAAGCGCTTCGACGGCACGCCGAAGGAAGTGTTTAGCACTACGAGGAACTCGAGGAACTCGGGCTCTCGGCACCGCAAGTCAGCTACCTTGTGCAGCGCCTGCGCCGCGCGGGCATGGCGCTCAGCGATGAAATTACAACCGTCGCGGAGGCAAGGGATGCTTTGCGGGAACTCCTGAAGGGAGGTGCGCCGTGCTGAAGGATGTGACCCTAGGCCAGTACTACCCGGTGGACTCCGCACTTCACCGTTTGGATCCGAGAACCAAACTCGCGGGAACCATGGTTTACATTGTGGCGCTCTTTCTCTGCAACAACTGGCAGAGCTATGCGCTTGCGACCGTCTTTTTGGCGCTCTGCATCGGCCTGTCCCGTGTGCCGCTCTCCTATATGCTGCGCGGTTTAAAGGGCATACTCTTTATTCTCTTGATCAGTGTGAGCTTTAACCTCTTCCTGACCGACGGCAAGGTGCTATGGCAGTGGGGTGTCTTTAAAATTACGGAAGAGGGACTGATACTTGCGGGCTTTATGGCGCTGCGACTCATCTACCTCGTGGTCGGATCGACCATCATGACCCTCACCACGACGCCGAATGCGCTGACCCAGGGCATGGAGAAGGGACTTGGCTTTTTAAAAGTACTTCGCGTCCCGGTGCACGAGATCGCGATGATGATGAGCATAGCGCTCCGCTTTATCCCCATCCTCATGGAGGAGACCGATAAAATCATGAAGGCGCAGATGGCGCGCGGCGCGGATTTCGAGAGCGGCAATCTGATTCAGAAGGCGCGTGCCATGGTACCGCTCCTGGTGCCGCTCTTTGTCTCGGCCTTTCGCCGTGCAACCGACCTCGCAATGGCCATGGAGGCACGCTGCTACCACGGCGGCGAGGGCAGAACGCAGATGAAGCCGCTGCGCTATCAGAGCAGAGATCGGATTGCCTACGCAGCCCTCTTCCTCTTCTTGGCGGGCATCATCGTCCTCCGTATTCTCTTCTGAGGAGAGAGCATGAGAAGAATCCGTTTGATTGTGAGCTATGACGGAAGCGGCTATTTCGGCTCGCAGATACAGCCGAATGCCGTTACCGTGGAACAAAAGCTGAACGAAGCTGTGCAGGGACTCACCGGAGCCCCTGCACAAGTTGTATTTGCGAGTCGCACGGACACGGGCGTGCACGCGCTCGGGAATGTCGCTGTCTTTGACACGGAATTCCCGATGCGCGCCGAGCGCTTTGCGACCGCGCTGAACGCCTACCTACCGCAGGACATACGCGTGCAGGGGGCGGATGAAGTTGCGCTGATTTGGCACCCCAGAAGACAGCATTGCGAGAAGACCTACGAATACCGCATCTGGAACGGGCGCATTATGAACCCGTTACTTCGGAACAGCGCCGCGCACTGCTATGTCCCGCTTAATCTAAAGGCGATGCGGGCCGCGCTGCCCTTTCTCCTCGGAGAGCACGATTTCGCGGCCTTCTGCGCAAGCGGCTCGGCAGCCGCGCACACGGTGCGGCGCATATACCGTGCGGAGCTCTCTGCCGAGTGTGAGGAGAGCGGCAGCTTTGCGGGACTCATTACTTTTCGTGTGACGGGGAGCGGCTTCCTCTACCACATGGTGCGCATTTTTGCCGGGACACTCCTGGAAATCGGCAGCGGAAAAAAGGGCGAGACTGCCTTCCGAGATGCGATTCGGAGCCGCACACGGCGCGCCGCAGGACCGGTGGCACCGGCCGCGGGCCTTATTCTTCGGGAAATCCGTTACCTCCCGAACCCCAAATGCTACGAGGCCGAGAACGAGGACTGGGCTTACGAACTTACGCAGAAAGCGCTCGAAGAGAGCGGAGAGAGCTTTTTCACACTGCGGCGCTGCCGGGAAGCGGATTACGAGGGGCTGATGACACGTCTCATCCACGAGAGTCACAGGGACGGCGCAGAGCGCGTGTATCTCAGGGACTTGGAGGATGGGAGTCGCCTCTTCTCGGGACGGGAATTCGGCTTTTACCGAATCGAAGAGAATGCGGATCCCGCGACCCGGGAAGCTTTTCCCTATGTCGCTTTGGACCTAAAAGAATGCAGGAAAAAAGCGCCTTCTGCATTGACAGAGAGGGGACAAGTCTCTATAATATAGAGCTGTGACGCCTAGGCTAAGCTTTTACCAGCCCCGGAGAAGTAGGCTATGGGCACTTCACGTATAATCAGGCAGGAGACACGGATCTTTGCTCCCGTGTCCACTAGGAGGATAATCATGAAGAGTTTTATGGCGAATCCGGATACCGTTGAGAGAAAATGGTATGTGGTCGATGCGGATGGAGCCACCCTCGGACGTCTCGCTTCGGAGGTTGCTGCAGTGCTGAGAGGCAAGAACAAGCCGATTTCACCCCGCATGTTGACTGCGGCGACTATGTCATTGTCATCAATGCAGACAAGATTGCGGTGAGCGGCAAGAAGATGGAGCAGAAGGTTTACTACTCCCACTCCCTCTATGTCGGCGGCATGAAGGAGACTACGCTTCGCGAGATGATGGCGAAGAAGCCGGAGAAGGTGATTGAGAAGGCAGTTAAGGGCATGCTCCCGAAGGGCCCCCTTGGCGAGCAGATGTACAAGAAGCTGCATGTCTATGCAGGAGAGAATCACAACCACCAGGCACAGAAGCCGGAAGTTCTGACCATCAAAGGCTGAGAGGAGCGTGTAGAAAATGGCAAGTGAGAGATATTACGGAACCGGAAGAAGAAAAACTTCTGTTGCCAGAGTCTATCTGGTGCCGGGAACTGGTAAGATTACGATCAACAAGAGAGACATCGAGGACTATCTTGGCCTTGAGGTTTTGAGAATGACGGTTCGTCAGCCGCTTGTTGCGACCGAGACTAACGAGAAGTTTGACGTTTGTGTCAACGTTCTCGGCGGCGGTATGGCAGGTCAGGCAGGCGCTATCCGTCACGGCATCTCGAGAGCACTGCTTGAGGCAGATCAGGACTATCGTCCGGTTCTGAAGAAGGCGGGCTTCCTCACGAGAGACCCGAGAATGAAGGAGAGAAAGAAGTACGGCTTGAAGGCAGCTCGCCGTGCACCGCAGTTCTCCAAGAGATAATCGATACTTCAAAATGTACGCCCCCCGGAAGCATGCGGCTTCCGGGGGTTTTTTGTGCCCAAAATTCTGTCCGGACTACTCGGTTTTGATGGAATTATCCAAGAAAAATCAGCCGGACCCAGATGCAGATTATCACGATGAAGATGAAGATGCGCTCGAGCTGCCGGAGGATGATGGTGACGAGGATGAAGAAGTGGATGTCAATGAGGATTACGAAGCAGAATCGGACGATGAACCTGTCTGATTAAGGCTGCGTTGACCGGTGGGGGCGGCTGAGAAGCCGTCCCTTTTACATAGCTAAATGGTTTGTGGATGAACTGTTTTGAGCTATGAAGCTATGGAATCCGTAGGCGATATCTGATAAAATAGAAAGTAAGAGCAGTGATACAAATCGGAATTTATAGAGAGATTAGGATGAAAAAGAATATGGTGAGCGGGGTGTAATTATGAAACTTTTGTTTATGGATGAGAAAGGCCCTCAAAATTCATTTAAGATCAGTAGCCCTTTTAATAAGACTGATAAATTATCATATGCAACTGATAATATGCATTCTTATGTGGCGAACGTTATTCAGATTGATGAGTTCGATTATATACTTATTGAGCAAAAGTACCAGGAAATTGTTGAAGAATATCTATCTAATCGTCCCCAACTTAGAGATTCATTAGCAAAAACTGGAAAAGAGCTGAAGGGCTTGAACTTACTAAAATTAAATTTCGAATATGGAATAGCTTCCATGAAGAAAAATGAAGTTAAGTTTTACATGGATCTTCTGGATTTGCTATTGGAGTATAATGTAGAAAATTTGTTGTTCTTAGTTAGTAAGGCATCGATTATAACATCATCGAGATTAATTAATTTTTTGTATTTTTTAGATTCTAAGACTGAATTCTCAGCATTTATTGTTAAGTATATTGTAACAAAATATGCTGAAGTGGAAGCGTCTGAAGAAGTAATTAAAGCACTTCTTGATAAAAGTATGTCTACAAAAAACATTCTTGAGTTAATACGAAATGATATGACTACTATTTCTCGGGAGAATTTAGGAAACGCTCGAATGTCTAGACAGATTGATGCTTATAACTTAGTCATTGAGGCTATTGATCTAGTTTTGAATTGTGGGACAGAATTGACAGAACCCAATTTACCTCTATCTTTTGATTGGTCTAAAGTGAAATGGGCATTTGACCTTTGGATGACAGAGCAACGTTATACGGGAACTGAAAATCAATGGAGGTTATTTTTAGATGAAGGTATTCCTCAAGATATTTTTACTGGCCTGGATTTTTATCAAATAGATGGAGATTGTAATTCAAGGGATTATATTGGATTGCAAATTACTGATATGATAGTAGTGTTAATTGGGAAATTGGTTTCACAACTAAATTTAAAGACAAAGTATGACTTTGAGAGGCCAGACCAGCGTGTTCTACTTTGTGATGACTACTACAATTTCTCAGAAGAGAAGTTTAACTTTATAAAAAAGTTACAACAATTTATTCTAGATAGAAATGGACAATACCATTTCATAAATGATGCTTATTTTGATGATTCTGTACTATTGGAAACCTATATCGGATATATTTCCTCATATGATACCTTTGAAAATTACAACAAAGTGGAAGTTAAACGACATTCTGAATTGCACATGGCATATTTTATAAAAAATTCAGACATGAAAATTATAGAAGGTATTAATAATGAGGTTTTAGCGAAAATATTCTATGGAACAATTAAGGCGGCAGTGGAAGCCGAAATATTAAGACCGCTATAAATGCAAAGAGCAAAATATGAAAGAAAATAGTTAGAAGTCTGGTAATCAATAAATCCCAGTTTGTAGACCTAAAACAGAATACAGTTCCTTACATAGCAGTCATGTGCTTCGGTGCCTGGCTGCTAATTTTTTTGCGAAAGGAGCAGTATCAAATGAAGCTTGTATTAGCGGAAAAGCCCCCGGTTGCCATGAGCCTCTCGAAGGTGATTGGGGCAAATCAGCGCGGGGATGGTTATATGGAGGGCAATGGCTACCTTGTCAGCTGGTGTGTAGGGCATCTGGTGGAACTTTCTCAGCCGGAAGCCTATGATGAAAAGTATGCCAAGTGGAGGTATGATGATCTTCCGATTTTGCCGGAACATTGGCAGTATCAGGTGTCCGCCAGCACGAAAAAGCAGTTTGGAATCCTGAGAAAGCGCATGTTGTAAACCTGAAACTTGGTGAGCATCAGCCGAACTATCCGAAGCTGGTATATACGATGGAATTTCAAGTGACACCGCATCAATTGCGTCACATTTATATCACGAACCTGATTTATGCTTCGGTTGATCCTAAAACTGTACAGTATCTTGCCGGACACGAAAACAGCAAGGTGACTATGGATATTTACGCCAAAGTCAAGTATAATAAACCTGCCCAATTACATGGGGTGATCAACAGAGCAATCGACACATCAAAAATAGATTAGAGTTAAAATACGACAAAAGCCCACAAAATTGTGGGTTTAAGAACTGGTGGACGAAGAGCAAAAAGCTTAAAAAACTGCGTAGAATCAAGCAAAATCGAGCTTCAGTTTCGTGAAGTACGGCTTGAAGGCAGCTCGCCGCGCACCGCAGTTCTCCAAGAGATAATCGATACTTCAAAATGTACGCCCCCGGAAGCATGCGGCTTCCGGGGATTTTTTATGCCCAAAATTCTGTCCGGACTGCTTGGTTTTGATGGGGGTTGGCTTGTAATCGGGGGTTTTTATGAAGCTTATCGGGATACGCCGGCCTTGTGTAGTGCAGCGAAAAGGTGTTTGATGCCTATGTTCAAAATAGACAAAGCAGTCGATGATGGAATGTCAGGTGCAGTGTGGGTGTAATGCTCATGTTGTACTGGGCTTTTTTCTTTGGCAGGAACTGCCGTTAAAGCATCCGAAACGGATGCGTAGCCCGATGCCGCAGGCACCGTTCTAAAGGGATTGGGGAGTTTCCCCAACAAGCAGAAAATCGCTTTCGTGTCACGAAAGCCCTGCTTGCAGCAGAAGACTTGGAATTTGAATTTTACGGAATCCCGCACTCTAATGCACCGTAATTTTTGATTTCAAAACGGGAAATACCGTTTCATTCCGCCTTGGCGCATGGTATAACGAATCTGGATTTGTGTCCAGTTGATAAGCTGTGCTGAACGAGGTGACAAGATGAAAATGAGCTATAAACCGCTGTGGATTCTGCTGATAAAGAGGGATATGACAAAGACACAGCTGAGAACAAAAGCTGGAATCAGTACAAGGCAGTTAGCAAAGATGGGGCGTGGTGAGGATGTGAGTACAGATGTTCTCCGAAAAATATGCGACACGCTTGACTGTGCTTGGATGATATTGTCGAAATGATGCCGGATGAACCGAACACATAATTCAGGGAGGGATTTCAGATGCCGAGAACAATTACCGTCACAGGGATTGGGCGTGCCACAGCAAGGCCGGATACCGTTATTATTTCTATGACAAAGGAGTCGCAAGACAGAGATTATGATAGAGCTATGCAGGTCGAGGGTGATAGCATTGCGGATATTGTACATTATTTGACTGAAGCTAAATTCCACAAGGAAATGATTAAGACAACGGACTTTAATGTACGAACCGAGTATGAGAATTTGAAAGACCGGTCGGGAAATTACCGTCGTACATTCAAATACTATGTGGTAAGTTAAAAGCTGAAACTCGAATTTCCTATTGATACGAAGCAATTATCTCTGGCATTGACGGCGATTTCGAAATCACAGACTTACCCTCAGCTTTCTATTTCCTTTGCTGGGAAAGATACCACAGCGATCAATGAGGAAATGTTCCGCTCTGCTACGGCCAATGCAAAAAGGAAAGCAGAGGTGCTCTGTGATGCAGCGGGAGTAAAACTTGGAGACCTTGTTTCGATCAATTATAGCTGCGGAGAGCTGAACATCTACTCTGATACTAATTATAATCTTGCTAAAGATTGTCTGGCAGACCCGATGACTGTAAGGGCGATAGACATTGAGCCGGACGATATTGATATAAGAGATACTGCCACCTTTGTGTGGGAGATAGAATAACTTTGAAAAGCAAAGAATTGACAGGAGGCACCCAATGGTCACCGGAGTAATCAAGAATAAAATAGATAAGATTTGGACAGATATCTGGGCGGGAGGAATTTCCAACCCCCTGACTGTCATTGAGCAGCTCACCTATCTCATGTTCATCCGCTCTCTGGATGAAAAAGAGTTGGAGACGGAGGAGTTTGAAAACATGACCGGGGCAAAGATGGATAAGATTTTCCCTCAGTCGTCGGCAGGACAGTCCATGCGATGGAGCAAGTTCAAGAACAATGACCCTCGTGAAATTTTTGCTCTTATGTCTCAGAGAGTCTTCCCGGCTATCAAGAGTATGAAGTATGGCAGACTTCCCGATTTTGACAATCAGGGCAATCTGATTGAAATTCCGGATCAGGAGGACAGACAGGCGGCGGGAGAGACAGCTTTTGCCAGGTATATGAGTGACGCCATGTTCCTGATTCCCACGCCGCAGGTGCTGCAAAAAATTATCACCGGGCTGGACGACCTCTATGAGCACGACATTGCCGACCTGGATATGCAAGGCGACCTCTACGAGTATATGCTTGATAAACTTTCTACTTCCGGTCAGAATGGGCAGTTCCGGACACCGAAGCATATTCGTGAGATGATGGTGGCATTGTTGCAGCCGACACCCGATGATGAAATCTGTGATCCGGCTTGTGGCACCGCTGGTTTCTTGGTTTCAGCTTCAGAGTACATTCGTAAAAACTATGAAGCCACGATGACGCCAGAGCAATGGGAGCACTTTCGGGTTCAGCATTTACAGGATTCGATACCGACCGAACCATGCTCCGAATTTCGGCAATGAACCTGATGCTGCATTCCATCACTACTCCGGAAATTGATTATCGGGACAGCGTTTCTAAGCAGAACAGCATCTCAAACCGCTACTCAGTGTGCCTTGCGAATCCTCCTTTCAAGGGTACCATTGATGCAGAAAGTATCAATGATAATCTGAAGGCTGTGACCAATACAAAGAAGACGGAGCTTCTGTTTGTTGCTCTGTTTCTGCGGATGCTTAAGGCTGGCGGACGCTGCGCCTGCATCGTTCCGGACGGCGTGCTCTTTGGTTCATCCAACGCCCACAAGTCTTTGCGGAAGGAACTTGTGGAGAATCATCAGCTGCGGGCAGTGATTTCCATGCCTTCCGGCGTGTTCAAACCTTATGCCGGTGTTTCTACCGCTGTGCTGGTGTTCACCAAAACGGGAGCGGGCGGTACGGATAAGGTCTGGTTTTATGACATGAAGGCGGATGGATACAGCCTGGATGATAAACGCAGTGCTATTGAACAGAACGACATTCCGGACATTATTGCCAGATTCCAGAATCTTGATGGCGAGGAAGCAAGGGAGCGCACCGAGCAGAGTTTCTTTGTTCCAAAGCAGGAGATTGTGGACAATGGCTATGATCTCTCGATCAACAAGTATAAAAGGTAGAGTATGTTCCGGTGGAGTATCCGCCAACATCAGAGATTCTGGCGAACCTGAAGGCATTGCAGGCACAGATTGACGTGGAGATGGCTGAACTGGAGGCAATGCTGAAATGAACAACTTTGTATTTGTGGGGGTGAGCAGATGAGGTGCAAGTTAAGCGAAATTGCTTTAGTTTCTGCTGGTCAAGGCGCTCCCCAGGGTGATAGCAATTATTGCGAGAGTGGAACGCCATTTGTGAAAGCAGGAAACCTTCAAGAGTTAAGCAACGGAGCCAGCATAGATGCTATACAGAAAGTCAGCAATGAAGTTGCAGCGACTCATGGACTAAAATTGCAAAGAAAAGGCTCCGTGCTTTTTGCCAAAAGTGGAATGTCCTGCCTCAAGGGATACGTTTATGTATTACCAGAGGATGCCTATATAGTCAGTCACTTGGCTTGCGTGACACCTATGGGCGTTGATTCAGATTATTTGTGCTATTACTTTAGGTTCCATCGACCGAATAAGTTGGTGAAAGATGCAGCTTATCCGTCAATTAGTCTTGCGGATATAGGATGCCTCGAAATTGAAATTCCCAGAAGGTAATGAGGTCACACAAATTGTTGACGCGCTAAAGAGAGTTGAATCCATAATAAATTTGCATTGCCAGCAGATCACCGCCCTCGACACGCTCATCAAAGCCCGATTTGTTGAGATGTTTGGGGATCCGGTTTCTAACCCGTATGAATTAGCAGTAGTAAGGCTTGGTGAACTTAGTGAGCTTATTACAAAAGGGGCATCACCAAGTTGGCAAGGCTTTTCATACACTGATGATAGCTCTCAGACCTTGTTTGTAACAAGCGAAAATGTAAGAGAAGGTTTTCTTGATTTATCATCACCAAAATATATCGAGGATGGTTTTAATGATAAGCAAAATAGATCAATGATTTATAAGGGCGATTTTCTTATTAATATTGTCGGAGCTTCAATCGGGCGCGCAGCTCAGTTTAATCTTGAGTGTAAAGCAAATATGAACCAAGCATCAGCACTAGTAAGAATAAATGATAATAGAATTATGGATAAGTACTTGCTGGTTTATCTTAATTCGGATAAAGCACAACGCATGTATGATTCTATGAAATCAGATACAGGAAGGGCAAATTTGAGCCTTCAAGATATAAATGATTTGACGATTATGTTACCACCGCTTGATATGCAAATAGAGTATGAGACTTTTGTCCACCAAGTCGACAAATCAAAAGCTGTCGTGCAGAAGGCGCTAGATGAGGCGCAGACGCTCTTTGACAACTTGATGCAGCAGTATTTCGGATAACACAACAATATAGTGGGGCAGGATGTTGGTAAGAAAGGACTCTCATCATGGAAGAGAAGCTTGTTAACATTCTGAACGCTATGGCTGAATACCTGAGCATCCCTCAGATGAAGAAACTACAGGAGGTTCTGCTGAAGCAACTGACAGAAGGCGAACCGCAGCGAGAAGAAATCTCCAACGAAGCGTATTTGAAACTGTTCCTCGATGCCAAGAAGATTGAAGGCTGTTCCGAGCGGACCTTGCAGTATTATCGAGTAACGATTCAACACTTTCTTGCCAATGTTGAAACGCCGACTCGGAAAGTCACAACTGAAGAAATCCGTGGTTATCTTGTGGATTATCAGAAAATCAATAATTGCAGTAAGGTGACGGTGGACAATGTGCGCCGAAATCTCTCCAGCTTCTTTTCATGGCTGGAGGAAGAGGATTATATTCTGAAAAGCCCGATGCGGCGGATTCATAAAATCAAGACCAAAACGGCTGTCAAGGAAGTCATTTCTGACGAATCGATGGAAATGATGCGGGACAGCTGCACAGAACTCCGTGACCTTGCTATGATTGATCTGCTCTACTCCACCGGTATCCGTGTGGGTGAGCTGGTCAACCTCAACATTGCCAACGTGGATTTTGAACGTCGGGAATGCGTGGTGTATGGCAAAGGTGATAAAGAGCGCCGCGTTTACTTCGATGCAAAAGCGAAAATCCACTTGCAGAACTATCTCGCCGCCCGCATGGATAACAATCCAGCTCTGTTTGTCACGCTGGATGCGCCCCACGAACGCTTGAAGATCAGCGGCGTAGAGATTCGTGTGCGGGAACTGGGGCGAAGTTTGGGCTTACCGAAGATTCACCCGCATAAGTTCCGGCGCACGATGGCCACCAGAGCGATTGACAAGGGGATGCCCATTGAGCAGGTGCAGAAAATCCTTGGTCATTCGCAGATTGACACTACAATGCAGTACGCCATTGTGAACCAGAACAACGTGAAGACCTCACACCAGAAATACATTGCTTGAAGATTTCATCAGCTTTGTATTTGTGAGGGCGAAGTGATGAGGGTAAAACTTGAGGAGGTCTGTGAGCGTGGCTCATCGAATCTCATGCAGAAGGATGTCTCCGATTGTCCCGGTGAGTATCCGATATTTGGCGCGGCTGGGCAGATAGGGTGTGTTGATTTTTATCACCAAGAACGTCCGTATGTTGCCGTTGTAAAAGATGGCGCTGGTATTGGAAGGACGATATTACTTCCGGCTAAATCATCAGTTATCGGAACAATGCAATATTTACTCCCGAAAGAGAATGTACTGCCAGATTATCTTTGCTACGTCGTTCAATATATGCATCTGGAAAAATATTCTTCTGGGGCAACGATACCACACATTTATTTCAGAGATTACAAGAATGAGGAGTTCAACCTGAGCTCTTTGGATGAGCAGGCCGGGATTGTGAAAACTCTGAATGGTGTAGCCGACGTCATAGAGAAGCGCCGACAGCAACTCTCCAACCTGGACGTCCTCATCAAAGCCCGATTTGTAGAGATGTTCGGAGAGCCGGTTTCTAATCCGAAGGAGTGGCCTATCCACCAGCTTATGGAGTACATCGAATTTTTGACTTCGGGTTCTCGCGGTTGGGCAAAGTATTTCACGGATGACGGAGAATATTTATTACCATCAAGAATGTGAAGAACTGTAGAATAACAGTTGATGACGTGCAGCACATTCTTCCGCCAGATAACGCTGAAGCCAAAAGGACAAAAGTCCAAGAGGGAGATCTCCTTATTAGCATAACCGCTGATTTAGGGCGAACAGGAGTTGTTGATAGAGAAATAGCAGAGCATGGAGGATATATTAACCAACATCTGACGTGCATCCGTTTCGATAAGAAACAGCTCAACCCTCTTTATGTCGCTTATTATATGGAAAGCGATGCTGGCAAAATGCAATTTCAAGCGAAGAATCAGAGCGCTGTTAAAGCTGGGCTGAATTTTAACTCAATCAATTCGCTGCGCCTTATGGTGCCGCCGTTGAAGCTACAAAATGACTTTGTGAAATTCGTCGCCCAAATCGACAAATCAAAAGCTGTCGTGCAAGCTGCGCACGTTATTGCACGGAATTTACATAGCAGGAGGCAACAGAAATGTCGAATTTTGAATTTCTAAAATCACAAAAGCAATATTCGCTTTTTGCCTCTGCCGCGATCGAGGCAGAAAAAGTATATGGTTCTGCCCCTGCCATGTGTGCGGTGGGCTGTCGGAAAGCATTGGAGCTGGCAGTGAAATGGGTTTATGCTGCGGATAACACGATGGAGATGCCCTATCGAGATAATCTGCAATCGTTGATCCATGAACAGAGCTTTCGTTTTGCAGTAGATTATAATACCTGGGGCAAGTTGCCCTTTATCATCAAGCTGGGAAATCTGGCAGTACACACCGAACGCAGCGTGCAGGCTGCTGACGCACTGAATTCCCTGCGGGGATTGTTTGAGTTTATCCAGTGGGTAGACTACTGCTATGGTTCGGATTATGTAGAGCGTCATTTTGATGAAGCGCTGATCCCGACAGAGAAGGTCATTGTCGATACAAAAAAGATAAACAACAGGAAAGCCTGCTGGGCGAGAAAGATGCCGAGATCGAAGCGCTCCGCAAGCAGGTGGAAGCCCTCTCCGCTCAGTACACCGCCGAAAAGGAGCAGCACCGTCAGGAACGCAGCTTTGAAGCTGAGGATTTGTCTGAATTTAAGACCCGGAAAATCTATATTGACGTAGATATGAAGCTCATGGGCTGGAAGTTCACCGGCGTGGATGCAGACGTGCAGGAGGAATATCCTGTAGAGGGCATGGCCGGTGTCATCGGGCAGATGGGCTATTGTGATTATGTCTTATTTGGTAAAGATGGTCGGCCTCTGGCAGTCGTGGAGGCCAAGCGAACCAGTAAAGACCCAAACATTGGACGCAAGCAGGCGGTGTTGTATGCGGATTGCCTGGAGCGTAAATTTGGCCGCAGACCAATGATGTTTACCACAAATGGATTTGAAACCTACTTTTGGGATGACCAAACCAGCCCACAGCGTGCTGTCAGCGGTATTTTCAGCAAGGATGATTTGCAAAAGCTGATGAATCGCCGCCAGGAACGCATGGATTTGATGACGGTTCCGATCAGCGATAAGATCACAGACCGCTATTATCAGAAGGAGGCGATCCGTGCCGTATGTGAGCAGACCCAGCTGGGCTTTCGCAAACACCTTCTGGTCATGGCCACCGGCACAGGAAAAACAAGAACGGCCTCCAGCCTGACGGATGTACTTAGCCGTGGAAAATGGATCACAAATATTCTTTTTCTGGCTGACCGTACTGCGCTGGTCAAGCAGGCGAAGGATGACTTTAAGAATTATTTGCCGGATATGTCGCTGTGCAATCTTTGTTCCAACAAAGATGACCGCGCGGCAAGGATTGTGTTTTCTACCTACCCTACCATGCTCAATGCCATTGATTCGGCAAAAACAGAGAGCGGCATTCCGATGTTTACGCCGGCCCACTTTGACCTGATTATCATTGATGAGAGCCACCGGAGCATTTTTAAGAAATACCGGGCAATTTTCGAGTATTTCGACGCGCTGATGGTAGGACTGACTGCAACACCAAAAACAGATGTTGACCGCAATACCTATGACTTCTTTGAAATGGAGCATGGGGTGCCTACCTATGCTTACGACTACGAAACCGCCGTTTATACCGATCATGTGCTCGTGCCCTATTACAACTACGAGGTCAAAACCAAGTTTCTGGATGAGGGTATTACCTATGACGAGCTGTCCGATGAAGACAAGGAGCGCTATGAGGAAGACTTCATTGAAGACGGCATGATGCCTGACTTTATCCCGTCCGCAAAGCTTAATAATTTTGTGTTCAATGAGACCACAGTGGATATTGTCTTGCAGGACCTGATGGAGCGGGGAATTCATGTTGATGGCGGAGACCGACTGGGAAACGATTATCTTCGCCCAGAATAAGCGCCATGCGGAGTTCATTCTGGAGCGGTTCAATAAGCTCTATCCGCAATACAACGGGACATTTGCGCAGAGGGTGATTTGTGACGACACCTATGCCCAGACTGTGATTGACGATTTCAAGTCGCCGGAGAAGCCGCCTTATATCGCTGTATCTGTGGATATGATGGATACCGGTATCGACGTACCGGAGTGCGTCAACCTTGTATTCTTTAAAAAGGTACGTTCCAAGGCGAAGTTCTGGCAGATGATTGGCCGGGGTACGCGTCTGTGCAAGGAATTGACCTGTCAGGATGAAATTGACGGTGAATATACAGATAAACGCCGCTTTATGATTTTTGACTATTGCGGCAACTTTGAGTATTTCCGCACGCATAAGGAAGGCTATGAAGCCAGGGAAACAAAATCCCTTTCCGAAAATATCTTTGGGAAGCGAATCCGTCTGGCGGTAGCACTGCAGGAAAATGTCTTTTCGGAAGACAGCTATCAGACGTGGAGGCAAAGCCTTGTTTCAGAATGCCACGGGCAGGTCTGCGCGCTGAATGATGAGTTGGTTTCGGTTCGCCTGCGCAAGCAGTATGTGGAGAAATACAAGGAAATTCAGGTGTTTTCTTATATCGGTGAAGGTGATAAGGGGGAACTGATCGCACAGCTCGCACCTATCGTCACAATGGAAGATACCGACGAATGCGCCAAGCGGTTTGATAACTTTATGTATGGTCTGATGATTGCGAGTATCGAGCAGATGCCTGCCTTCAAATATGCCAAAAAGCAGCTCTGTGATGTTGCCGCACTTTTAGAGAAAAAGGTCAGCATTCCGCAGGTAAAGGATAAGCTGGACATCATTAAAGAGATTAACACGGACTCTTTCTGGGATGCGAACGATGTACTGCTGTTTGAAAAAGTACGGCAAGAACTTCGGGAACTGATTAAATTCCTTGACATAGGAAACGGGCAAAAGCCCATCATCACGCATCTGAACGATCCGATCGCAGCGCAGCAGGAAGGACAGACGCTGGAGGCTGCATATGATTTTGAGGATTACCGCGCTAAGGTAAACCGCTATGTCAATGAGAATGGCAATACACTGGCAATTTATAAGCTGACGCATAATATTTCGCTGACATCCGGTGATTACAATAAGCTGGAGCAGGTGTTGACCAGTGAATTGGGCTCTAAAGAGGATTACGCCAGAGAATTCGGCGATACGCCGTTTGGCCTGCTGATCCGTAAAATTGCAAAGCTGGATCATGAGGCGGCCATGCAGGCATTCTCGTCATTCATTAACGATGAGAACCTGAACCAGCGGCAGATTGCCTTTGTACTGAAAATCATCAACCACATAGAGCTGAACGGTTACATGGAAAATACCGCAGATTTGATGAAGCCACCCTTTGATAAGCCGGTCAGTTTTGTGAAGCTGTTTGATGCGAAAACCAGAGCGGCACTGATGCAGACCATCACATCCATCAGGGATAATGCGGTGAATATTGTGGTGTAAAATCAGACAGGGATATGGCTGGTTCAGCATAGGAACTGGGTTAAAATCCCACAAAATTGTGGGCTTAAGAACTGGTGGACGAAGAGCAAAAAGCTTAAAAAACCGCGTAGAATCAAGCAAAATCGAGCTTCAGTTTCGTGAAGTACGGCTTGAAGGCAGCTCGCCGCGCGCCGCAGTTCTCCAAGAGATAATCGATACTTCAAATGTACGCCCCCGGAAGCATGCGGCTTCCGGGGGTTTTTATGAAGCTTATCGGAATACGCCGGACTTGTGCAGTGCAGCGAAAAGACGTTTGATGCCTATGTTCAAAATAGACAAAGCAGTCGATGATGGAATGTCCGGTGCAGTGTGGGTGTAATGCTCATGTTGCACCGGACTATTTCTTTGAATATGGCTTTTTATAATGTTGATTGTGACTGTTCTTAACATAAAAATCGCATCTTAACTTAAAAAGAGTTACAATGCAGAAAAAGAGTTAAGAATGAAGGCGATGACATGGAATATCTCGTTAAAGTTCTTGGCAGCATCACAGGCGACAAACGGAACAAGGCGTGATTGCCCGTCTGATTTTTGACGGCAATGTATTGCGGAGGAGGTGCGGCTAAGTGGACTGGGCTGAATATTATGAGCGTTATGACGGATGGCAGGAAAGTACTCAGTACAGCCGTCTGCCCTCTATCAAGGACTTCGGACCGGATGAAAGTCCATCTGAGGAAATATGTGACTGCATTCAGTATGTAGATACGCGCACAGCGACCAGCATTGTTCGCAGAGCATTAGCAGCGGGAGTTCGGTTTCGAGCTGCGGAAGTTGCGGAGATTGCAGATAGCGGACAAATCGAAGATGAAGAAGCACTGGAAAAGCTGATTCAGACAGCTGTGGATGCTTATACGGGGGAACAGCTGGATACTCTGCTGAACTGTCTTCTGGATCCGGAACCGGTGTTTGAGTTGATTGATCAGATTACGTCCAAACCAACGCACTTTACAGAGAAGGATATTCTGACACTGCTTCCTAATCTGCCGGATGAGGAATCTATCTATCAGCTGGTCGACTCGACAGATGCGATTTTCACAGAAAATGGGCTGAATGAGTTATGTGATTATGGTGTGGACGAGTCACTGCTTAGGGATATTTCAATGCGCAGTGGCATTCCGTATGCTGATTCGGATGAGTCTGACGAGGAAATTCCGCTTAAAGAGACACAAGCGAAGAAGCCGGGCCTGCTCAGCAGTATACTAATGGGAATTGCTCTGGCGGGCAGTCCCAAGCCTAAAAGTACAGGCAGATGCACGGGAGATTGTGCTCATTGTCCTCCCCACTATGGTTATCGCTATGGGAGATGGTATTATGGACATGGGCATATAGAGGGCTGCGAATTCTGTGGAAACGGAGGATGCAGCGGGAAGTGCAACATAGATTGACTTCGCATGCAATGTGGAATGCTGCGCTGCGGCGCAACGACAATATCAAATGGTATGGTGTAGCTCCGGAAGTATCAGCTGATAAGTTGTGATTGCCGGAGCTATTTTTTGTGCGTGTTACGCGGGGGTGAGCGGGAAGTGTTTCGAAACGCCGAGCTATGGACGGGATTTCGTAGTCTTGCACGGGCAATAAATGCAAACAGAGTGCAAACTTGTATATACTGCCAAAATAATGCACGGAATTTAGAACATAAATTCAGCAATTTTAATGAAAAGCTTGTAGACGAATTCGTGTCCGCATGCTATGTTTGTCTTAACAAAAGTGAATTATTTAACAGAGTTAACCGCTGTAAGCCACAGGCATACAGTTAAAAAACAAACACAGTTTAGAAGGAGGTATTGAATGAAGGGTTACGCAATGCTCAAATCGGAGAGTCCGGCTGGATTGAAAAGGAGCGTCCGCAGTGTGGTCCTATGGACGCCATCTGCCGCCCCTTGGCAGTTGCGGTTTGTACCTCGGACGTTCACACGCTTTGGGAAGGTGCCATCGGCGACCGTCACAACATGATCCTCGGTCACGAGGGTTGCGCGGAAGTGGTCGAGGTCGGCTCCCTCGTCAAGGACTTTAAGCCGGGTGACCGTGTCCTGGTTCCGGCAATCACCCCGGACTGGAACTCCCTGGAGGCACAGGCGGGCTATTCCATGCATTCCGGCGGCATGCTGGCAGGCTGGAAGTTCTCCAATTTCAAAGACGGCGTTTTCTCCGAGTTCTTCCATGTGAACGATGCGGACGGAAACCTTGCAAAGCTTCCGGACAACATCAACACGGTAGATGCCTGCATGCTCTCCGATATGGTCCCGACCGGATTCCACGGCGTTGAGCTCGCGGATGTCCAGTTCGGTGATACGGTTCTTGTCATCGGCATAGGTCCGGTCGGTTTGATGTCGGTTGCGGGTGCGAACATGCGCGGTGCGTCCAGAATCCTTGCTGTCGGAACCCGTAAGGTCTGCGTAGAGGCAGCGAAGGGCTACGGCGCAACCGATTTCATCAGCTATAAGCAGGGCCCGATTTACGAGCAGGTGCTGGATATGACCAATGGCAAGGGCGTCGATAAGATTATCATTGCAGGCGGCGGTGTCGAGACCTTCGCGGAGGCAGTCAAGTGCCTGAAGCCGGGCGGCAAGATTGGTAACGTGAACTATCTCGGCTCCGGCGATTCCATCGAGATTCCGCGCACCGAATGGGGCGTAGGCATGGGGCATAAGATGATTAACGGCGGCCTGATGCCGGGCGGACGTCTCCGCATGGAGAAGCTCGGTGCGCTGGTTGCGGCAGGTAAGCTGGATGTGAGCCCGCTCAGCACCCACGTCTTTGACGGCTGGGATCACATGGAAGAGGCGCTGTTCCTGATGCGCGACAAGCCGGCGGAGCTGATTAAGCCAGTTGTGAAGCTGGCTGACTAAAGACCGTTTGGATTCATGAAAATACTCGTGATATCGGGTTTCCTCGGCGCCGGCAAGACTACCTTTATTCGGGAACTTGTCCGGCGCAACGCCGGGGAAATTGCCGTATTTGAGAACGAATACGGATCCGTCGGTGTGGATGGGGCCGTGTTAAAGAACAGTGCGGAGACGGGACAAGTCAATATCTGGGAAATGGCAGAGGGCTGTATCTGCTGTTCGATGAAGGGCGACTTTACTGCCTCTGTATTAACGATTGCGAACACGGTGGATCCCGACTATCTCGTGATTGAGCCGACCGGCGTGGGCATGCTGTCCAATGTCATAGAGAGCCTGAATCGCATCACCTATGAGCGCATTCAGATCTTAAAGCCGCTGACTCTGGTGGACGGCCTTAGTTTTCAGCGCTATCGCGCCGAATATACGGAACTCTACCTGGATCAGATTCGCAATGCCTCGTATCTTGCAATTACCAAGATGGAACAGGCATCCGCGGAAGAAGTACGGCATTTAATCGGCGAATTGCGGAAGATTAATCCGAGTGCCGAGATATGTCCGACACATTATAAAGACGCGGATGATGCATGGTGGGAGCAACTTCTTCGCAGTGCGGCAGGCGGCAGTGAGCCAAAATCGGAGGCCGGAAGCTCGACTCCGCAAGCGGAAACGCAATTACCGGATACGTTTTCGATGGAGAAAGCCTATGTAGACACCCCGGAACCGTTTCTACTGTTTCTGGAAGCGCTGATACGCGGGCACTACGGAAATATCATTCGTGCCAAAGGCCTGATTCCTGCAGGGGCTTGTACGCTTCGCTTTGACGTGGCGGACGGACGCTACAGTGTACGCCTTGAAGATCCTGACTCTGTACAAGAGACAGATCAAAACGCCGTTGCGGTCTTCATAGGGCATGGAATCGCGAAGCAGGCGATACGCCGTGTGATACATCAAAAGAACATCGCGCAGCGCGGAAAGATACGCTTCACCGCTGCGGTAAATCAGAGATAAGAGATTTTCCGACTTACACGTTCGCAGGGTAGCGAGAGGTGGGGGAGGGTCTCTTTTTTATGTTATAATTTAAAAAGAATGTGACTAAAGGAAAGACGATGCACAGACTGCGGGGATGACTGAATGTCAAAAGATGAATATTTGATCACGGATGCGCCGCTCAAGGCGCTGACCGTTTTTGCGATGCCGTTGATTCTCGGCAGCTTCTTTCAGCAGGTCTATAACATGGCCGATTCCATTATAGTCGGTCAATTTGTGGGATCGTCTGCGCTCGCTGCGGTCGGTGCCTGTGCGGCGCTCACGAATGTCTTCATCTGTGTGGCCCTCGGCGCAGGTGTCGGTGCCGGCGTGCTGGTGAGTCGCTATTTCGGGGCCAAAGAATACGACAAGATGAAGACCATCGTGTCGACTTCGCTTATCAGCTTTTTGCTGCTCAGCATATGCCTCGGCATCATCGGCTTTTGCTTTTCGCGGCGGATGCTGCGCGTCTTACAGACGCCGGATGACATCCTGGACACGGCGGTGTTGTATCTTCGTGTCTATTTTGTCGGTTTTCCGTTTTTGTTCATGTACAATATTCTCTCGAGCATGTTCACGTCCATAGGCGAATCCAAGATTCCGCTGGGACTTTTGATTTTTTCCTCGGCTTTCAATATAGGATTGGATTACCGGATGGTGGCGGGACTGGGACTCGGCGTGTTCGGCGCAGCGCTTGCGACATTGATTGCACAGGGCATTTCCGCAGTGTTATCGCTCCTTCTTTTTTTGAAGCGGATGAAGCGCTATCAGGGAAGTTTTCGTCGCTTTGACAGGCAGGAATTACAGTCCATGCTGCGGATTGCGGTCCCTTCGGTACTCCAACAATCCACCGTCTCCGTTGGGATGATGATTGTTCAGGCGGTTGTGAATCCCTTCGGAACTCAGGCACTCGCAGGGTATGCGGCTACCATGCGGGTCGAGAATGTCTTTTCGCTGATTTTTGTTTCCATCGGCAATGCGGTTTCACCCTTTGTCTCCCAGAACCTCGGTGCCAAGAAGACGGAGCGGATTCGGAAAGGGTATCGTGCCGCACTGCTGCTGGATGCATGTTTTGCTTTGCTGGCGTTTCTGATCATTGAAAGCTTGCATACACGTATTTCCGCGCTATTTTTGGGTAGGGACGGAACAGAACTCGCGTATCGGGTGTCCGGGGAATACATGAAGTGGCTCGGCTATTTCTTCCTCTTCATGGGAATTAAAATGGCGACGGACGGCGTGCTTCGCGGACTCGGCAAGATGTGTCCGTTCCTCATCGCGAATCTCGTGAATCTCGCGATTCGCCTCTCGGTCGCCCTGCTGTTTGCACCGCGCTTTGGCATCGCATTTGTCTGGCTTGCGGTTCCGGCCGGCTGGTTTGCGAACTTTTTGATTTCTTATATTGCGCTCAGGAAGGCGTGGCCCGCAATTAAAACGCAGGCCTGAGCATCCGGAAAACCGATTATGTTCCGTTCGAGACAGCCTCTTACAAAAGTGAGGGGCTGTCTTTTTGATGCGGTAACTTTTATCGATGCGCACTGATTTTCCGGTGGAAAGATGCAACGCAATGCGATAAACTATAATTAGTTATATTTAACAGGTTATTTGTTGACACAGACAGGGCATTGAAATTCCGGTTAGGTTTTGCCCCGGAAACCGGTGCGGCATGATTTGCAGTGAAGCTTATTGTGAATGAGGTGATACGATGAACAATGATTTAAGAGAAGTTTATGAACGGCTCGGAAAGCTCTACGAAACAGAGCGGGAAGAAATGCCGGTTTTGGATGAGTTTATCCTTGAGTACCGCTGGTTCATGTGTGCCGATACGAGTGGCAGGGTATCGCAGTGCTTGCGCGTGGGTAAGGAGAAGAGCCCGGAGGCGTATCAGGCAGTTTTGTCAAAAGAGCTTGGGAAACCGGTTGATCTGGTAATTAAAACGTTTTTGGAATCGGGAGACGAAACGCTTCGAGAGCCGCTTGTCGCACTGTTGAATTTGATGAGTAAGCCGTTCAACACCGCAGAGCGACTCTCAGAGCAGGGAATAGTGCGCGAGCCGGGATTGCAGTTTCCCTATGATGTTTCAGGCAAGAAAGTCGGTATTATAGGCTATGGACTTTACAATCAGTTTTTCCTCGGAAAATGCAAGGAATTTCATGCCTTTGATTTTCGGCCGGAAAAAGGACTTTTGAATTACCGCATCGGGAGAGAGGGCATAAAAGTCTATCCGGAGGGGATTCACTGGCATCTCGGGAAGAGCGCTATCGACTATGCGGAGGTGCTAAAGACCCTGGATATGGTTATTATGACAGGATGCACGATTGTCAATGACAGTTACCGGGATATCCTGTCCTGCTGTGAGAAGGCAGAGATTCGCGGCATTTACGGCCCGAGCAACGAGCTTTGCCCTGCATATCTCTTTGATCTCGGCTACAATTATATTTTCAGTGCCTCGGTACGCGATAAAGAGAGCTATTTGCAGGCGCAGCTTGCGCCGCTCCCCGTGGGGGAGGATTTAAAATTCATGGATTTATATATTCTTCGTCGAAAATAATCTCGGGGGAGCAGGGCAGTCCTATTAAGGGCTGCCTTTTTATTTTTCGGATTGCAGCAGGTATACAAGTATCTCTTGCTTTCTGACTTGACGGAAGCCGGTACAGGAACTAAGGTAAATTTAAAGCAATATGAAGTAGTGCGCTTTTTGCGCAGTGCCTTGTTGATGTAAGCACGGAAGGATGAACATGAAACAATATGAGGCAGAGCTATCCCCTGAGATACTGGAAAAACTGATACAGCTCTCCGCGCAGTGGGCGGCGGAACAGAACTGCTACGGCTATTATCCGAACACGGAAGCGGACATCGCGGGAAAACGGATTTTCCTCGCGGAGGATGAAGACGAAGTTGAAGCGTACCTGCTCGGCAAGATTGAGCCTGCGAAGAACATGAAGTCCATCATGCCGGAGGGAACCCTGTACTTTGAAGTTGAGGAGTTGTATGTTGTTCCGGAACAGCGCTCGCAGGGAATCGGCGAAGCGCTGTTTCGCTTTGCGGAAGAGAAAATAAAGAAAGAAGCGGAATTTATAGTGCTTAGCACCGCAAGTAAGAACAGCAAGGCGATTTTACATTTTTACTTGGATGAACTGGGAATGCAGTTTTGGAGCGCGCGGTTATTTAAGAGGATAGGAGAATAGAGCAGGTCTTTTTTAACAGATTATATTTGAATATGGTCCCATACTTGATCTTGAGATTTGAATGAATCAGGTCCATAATTTAACCTGTAAAGCGATCAGATAGTCACATAGAAATGTGGCTGTTGACACAATAGGATAATAATGAACCAGTGATTCATACCGGGGGTAAATCGTGCTGCACGACGGAATCTATGAACAACTAATCAGCAAGGGCTTGGAGCGTGAACTAGAGAAGAGTGATAAGTACCGCTTGACAGAACCGCTGGATACAGCGGAGGCCTCTAAAATTCTTGCCAAGTATGTTGCCACGGTCGTGGAGCGCGGCATGGAGAATCTGAAGGATCAGGGGGCTGATTTGCAGGAGCAGGTGGCACTTGCAAATCACTTGATTGATGCCATTTTGGAAAGTACCAAGGAGGCTGACTTTGCCGCACTCTCCGTAGCAGAGCGCGCGGAGCAATTACTGGCACTCTTTGACCGGAAGAACAGCATCCTCGCACTGGATGAAAAGGCACAGCTCGTGAGACCTGAGACCTCGATTGCGCAATCAAGTCTCTTCACCGGAGCTGTACATGAGCCACAGATGTACAGCGAGCTCAAAAAGGAGATCGTATCCAGCAATCGCATTGACATCCTGGTCTCGTTTATCAAATGGAGCGGCTTGCGGCTCATGATGGACGAGCTGAAGCAATTCACCGAAAATGGTGGGGAACTGCGCTTTATCACGACCTCTTATATGGGCGCAACGGATGTTAAGGCCATTGAGGAGCTCCGGAAGCTCAGCAATACGCAGATTAAAGTTAGCTACAACACGAAAATCACGCGACTTCATGCAAAGGCATACATCTTTATCGCGACAGCGGTTTTACCACGGCTTATGTGGGCTCTTCGAATATTTCAAACGCAGCCTTGACGAGTGGTCTTGAGTGGAATACCAAGATTACCAAGCAGGATTTACCGGAGACCATAGCAAAAGTCGCAGCTACGTTTGAGTTCTACTGGAATGACAAGGAATTTGAATACTACGACGAGGGGCAGAAAGAGCGTTTAAGCCGCGCCTTGCAGGCTGAGAAGTACAGTGGAGAACAGCCGACCGAAGTCTACACGATGGACATTCAGCCCTATTCCTATCAGCAGGAGATTCTGGATAAGCTGGAGGCCGAGCGGAGCATCCGAGGTTATACCCGCAATCTGGTTGTGGCGGCGACTGGTACGGGTAAAACCGTTATTTCAGCTCTTGATTACCGCCGCTTTCGGAAACAGAATCCCGGGAAACCCTGTCGACTTTTGTTTGTCGCACATCGGGAGGAGATTTTAAAGCAGAGCCTCTATACCTTCCGCGCGGTGTTGAAGGATGCGAACTTTGGCGAGTTGTTTGTTGGGAATCATAAGCCGGAGAGCATCGACCACCTTTTTCTCTCTATACAGACCTTTAGCAGTCAGGCATTTACGGATAAGACTTCGGAAGACTTTTATGATTACATCGTGGTGGACGAGTTTCATCACGCAGCGGCAAAGAGCTACCAGAGTTTACTCGCGTACTACAAACCGAAATCTTGCTCGGACTCACGGCGACTCCGGAGCGCATGGACGGGAAGAATATTCTCGCCTATCTGAGCAATCGCATTGCCGCAGAGATACGGCTTCCGGAGGCCATTGACCGCAAACTTCTCTGCCCCTTCCAGTATTTCGGGGTGACCGATAGCGTTAATCTGGACGGTTTAAAGTGGGCTGCGGGCGGCTATGATAAGACCGCACTCTCAAATATCTACAGCATGAGTGGTTATGTGGCAATGCAACGCGCCAACTTGATTCTGTCCTCCATGCTGAACTATGTGACAGATATTAACGACGTAAAGGGACTCGGTTTCTGCGTGACGGTGGAACATGCGGAATTTATGAGTCACTTCTTCAATGAACATGGCATCCCTTCCCTGGCGTTGACGGGAAAGTCGCCGGAGGAAGAGCGCCGCAGCGCCGGAAGTGCACTGGTTTCCGGGGAGCTTCGTTTCTTATTTGTCGTTGACATCTACAACGAGGGTGTCGATATTCCCGAAATCAACACGGTCATGTTCCTTAGGCCAACAGAGTCGCTGACCATCTTTTTACAGCAGCTGGGACGCGGACTCCGTCTTGCAGAGGGAAAAGAGTGCCTGACGGTTCTCGACTTTATCGGCCAGGCAAATAAAAAGTATAATTTCGAGGATAAGTTTGCCGCACTACTCTCGAACAGCGGGCAGAGCGTAGCGCGGGAGATTAAAAACGGATTTGTCTCAGCGCCGAAGGGCTGCTATATCCAACTGGAGCGGCAGGCAGCGAAGTATATCCTAGAGAATATTCGTGCGTCCTATGGAAACACAGCAGGCTTGGTTGCGCGGATTGCCTCCTTTGAAGAGGACAGCGGTTTGGCGCTGACGCTTGCAAATTTCCTTAGGTATTACCACCTGGATCCGCGAAGTCTTTATAAGTTTGCTACCTTCTCGCGCCTGTCCGTGCGGGCAGGTGTGCTGGATGAATTCACGGAGCCCTTGGAGGAAGTTTTGACCAAGGCGATGGCAAAGTTCGCGGTTGTGGATTCCAGACGTTGGATTCAGTTCATCCTGAAACTGCTCGAGAACTTGTCGACACTCAAAATCGAGGAATTCTCTGCGCTCGAACGGCGGATGTTTCGCATGTTCTATATGACCATTTGGGGCAAGGCCTTCGATGAGGAAAGCCGGGAAGCATTCGCAGAAAAGCTCACAGCGCTTGCGGGAAGTCCGGTTATGGTTCAGGAATTGCAGGAACTCCTTCGCTACCAGTATGACCAAATCGACTTTATTGATAAGCCGGTTGATCTTGGCTTTGACTGCCCGCTGGACTTGCATTGCAGCTACAGTAGGGACCAGATTCTGGCAGCGATGGACTTTTTAAAGCCCGCAACCGTCCGCGAGGGTGTCAAATGGCTGCCGGAGCAAAGCTGGATGTCTTCTTTGTGACCCTGAATAAGTCCGACAAGGACTATTCGCCGACCACCATGTACAACGATTACTCGATTAACGAGACGCTGTTCCACTGGCAGAGCCAGAGCACCACGGGAGAGCAGTCCGCGACCGGGCAGCGTTACATCCACCACAAGGAGCGTGGCAGCCGTATCCTGCTCTTTGTCCGCGAATTTAAGTCGGACCGCATCAGCAATACGGCTGCGGCCTATACCTATCTCGGAATTGCGAACTACGTAAAGCACGAGGGCAGTAAGCCGATGAATATTACTTGGAAGCTGGATTGTCCCATCCCCGCAAAGTATCTTAGGAAGACTAACAAGCTGGTGGTCGGGTAACGCTGCTGCGATAATAAATGAGAGGTTCTCCCCATGATACACACGATACAGACTGAGCGCCTTTCTATTCGGCGCATCAGATCGGAAGATTGGAAGGACATTCAGGCAATTTGGGTCAGTGCGGCAGAGTCCGTGTACGCCCAATATGACTGGCCGAACGATTTGGATGATGACTCTGTTCAAACCCGAGTTGCAGGCTTAGATTTGCTTGCGGAGAGTGACGCCCACATTTTTCTCGCAGTTTGCCTGAAGAACAGGGTGATTGGTTACTTTTCCCTGAATGAACGCGGAGAGGGCTATGAACTCGGCTATTGCTTTCATTCAGATTTCCACGGAAAGGGCCATGCAAGGGAGAGCTTGGGGCTGTGTTAGGGTTCCTGCGGAACCGGGGCGTTTCGTTTGTTGAGGCGGGGACGGCGCTCCGGAATACGCCCTCGCTGCGTCTGCTCCGCTCGCTCGGCTTTGAACTCTGCGGAACAGAGAAGGTATCCTTTTACCAAGATGCGGAAGGCAAGGATATCTTCTTTGACGGCGGCATTTTTGTGCGGCGCTTGGACTGCGATTTGTGAATGAGAGAGCTCGAAACCCCTTGGTTTCGGGCTCTTTTCACATTTGCAACTTGACGAAAAACAGCCGTGGAAGTATGGTGATTTATGAATATTTAATGAAAAGAAGCAGAGCATTGGTGCGGGAAATCAGGTTTTGAAAGTGGCAAAACGCACCGTGGAACGCGTTGCTTTTTATAAGGAAGGCGGAATATACAGTATGCATCCGGAAGAAAGAGAAAAATTGGCACCGCAGGTTTGGAATATCATTCGGGAGCGGCAGGCATCGCCCGACAATATGGTGGACATTGCGACGCTTTCGCCGTTATTTGCGGAGGCGGGACTTCGCCATACAGACTACGGCTTTGCGACCTTGCGTGATTTTTTAAGCGAGTTTCGAGAGTATTTGACTATGGTGGATGGCATTTCCGCGGGGGCGGGGCTTCCCGCAAAATCCTATGTGCAGCTTAAAAACTTTGAAAAGCTTGAAAACGCGGAAGTGCAGAAAGCGGATGTGCCAAAAGACAAGGAGCTTTTTGCGGGGCCGGAACTCTCGGCTGCGGAAAAGTCTGCCTTAGAAGAAAAACTCCGCGAAGTTTCGCAGCCGTCGTTTCCGATGAAGCGGGCTGGGTCAATTTGGCGGGGCTCGGTGCCCCGCTTAAAGAGAACGGGGTGGATGCAAAGCAGCTCGGTTTTCAGAAGATTATGCCCTTCCTTGAGCAGTTCCCGGAACTGCTCGAGCTAAAGCATGAGGCCTCGCCGAGCGGCAAGGCCTGGGTTGCCTATGCGCGACTTCGTGCTGCGGAGACAGCCCTTCCGGCGGGGCGCGCAGGATGTGCGCAGGCAACGGTGGCAGCTTTGGGAAGCGACGAATCGAGCCAAGCGGAGCTCTCGGCGGAAGAAAAGGCGGAGCTTAGCCCGAAGGTTTGTTCGGCGGTTCGCGCTGCGATTTCGAATGAAGAGGGCTGGGTTAACTTAGCCGGAATCGGTGAGGCACTCAAGGGAAACGGGATTGATGTGAAGCTGCTCGGCTTTCAGAAGATACTGCCCTTCCTCGAGCAGTTCCCGGAACTTCTTGAGTTAAAGCACGAGCCCACGGCGAGCGGTAAGGCTTGGGTGGCCTATGCGCGGCTTCGGGAGAACGAGAGAAGAGAGGGAGATGGCAAGGCAGAGAAGGCCGCAGCAAAGCCGTATGCGCCGAGGCAGGGAATGTCCGAGTACAGAACGCCGGAGAGTAAGTTCCCGAGTAAGGATTCCTGGCTCTTTCACTGGAGCAGAATCCCGAACCTGAAAATCAAAGAACTCGCGGAGAAGGCGCTTGCGGAAAAGTGGTATTACGGCGCGGCGAATGCGGCGGATGCCGAGAATTACCCTATTTTAAAGAATTATCTTGCCTACACCTTTAAGCGCCTTGTGTTTGAAGACAAAATCTTATACGGCGACGTTGCGGATGCGGCGCATGTCGGTGAAGAGTATGCGGCCTTCAATACGGGCCTGGTCGATCAGAAATACGAGTATATCTACGCACTCTTTAAGAAGAACACCATGTCGCCGCAGCCCTACTGGTATCTTCTCGACTTTGTGGTCGCGGGAGAGCAGTCCGGAAAAACCTTGGCAAGACTTTTTTATCCGCTGCCGAAGCGCGCCGACTATTTTGAAAATCAGTTCCGGAACATGGTCTACGACACTTCGACCCAGCTGCTCTGCGATTACACGCACATCATTGTGGAGCGCATAGGTCGCTTTCCGCTCCGCTTTTTGCAGGAGAATTGCCCGCCGAATATGCTTGATATCGACGGTGTCAAACTGGAAGAGGTATATCCGAAGCATGCAAAGGACAGCGAGAGAAAGCGCTATTTCGAGCAGCTCGGCGAGCGCATTCGGAATACGCCCATGGTGCTGAACAATTTGAAAAACCGACTGGAGGCGGCCATTCATCTCACTTTAAAGCGGGTTGAGTGGAATTATAAAACGGCCATCCCGGTGTATTTCCCGACCAGAAATCTCTGTTCGCTCTTGCTGCCGCTCTGCCTCTCGGAGGAGAGCCAGGTGGACCTTGCGCTGGTGGTAGAACCTTTGCAATCCGGCGCGTATCAGGGGCAGACGGTGCTGCCGCTGGATCTTGCCTACAATAACAGCCGTCTTCTCACGCGGCCGGACAGCGACTGGCTGCGTCCGGATAGCATTCAGTCGAACGGAAGCGATGATGAGGAGGAATAAAACAGACAGGAGGTAAGGGGGGAAATGAGACGAAAGCTTTGGCTATTGCTTTGTGCGCTGGGGGTACTCGGCACGGCGGCCTGCGGCGCGGGCGAGAGTAAGGCGAATGCCGCGGCAAAGAGCAAGGTGGTAAAGAGCAGTGCGGCTGCCGCAACGGGGGAGGCGTCTAAGGCGGAAGAGAAAGAAAGCGAGAGCTCCGCGGCGAAGACAGCGGCGACAGAGCCCGCTGCGCCTGCATCGACCGCGGAGAGCACGGCTTCGGAAACTGCGGCGGTAACGGAAGTGCCGAACGTCATTCAGACCGGAGATTATCTCTGCTTTCAGAGCAGCCTCTACACCTACGGGGAGTTTCAGCGGGACATGGCCGCGCTTCAAAAAAACGCGGGCGCGGCGCTTCGCGTGGACGAAATCGGTCAGACCGTGGACGGAAACAAGCTCTACGACTTTCGTGTCGGCAACCCGTCGGCAGAGCGGCATCTATTGGTCTTCGGCGGGATTCACGCGCGGGAGTATATCACGGCACAGCTTGTCATGCGGCAGCTGGTGCAGCTCCTCAGCGACCAAAGCACGAACGGAAGCTATGAGAACATCGCTGTCCGGGAGTTACTCTCGAATACGGAAATCCACTTTATCCCGATGGCAAATCCGGACGGCATCGGCATAAGCCAACTGGGGCTCGAGGGACTACGAACGGAGGCGGTTCGGGAGACGGTGCGGCAAATTGCCGAAAAGGACGGTAAAGCGCTCACAGAGAGCTATTTAAGACAGTGGAAGTCCAATGCAAACGGCGTTGACTTAAACCGGAACTTTGACGCGCGCTGGGAGTCTTATAACGATCACTTGGGGCACGCCTCGGCGGATCACTATAAGGGAACTGCGCCGGAATGCGAGCTTGAGTCGAAGGCGCTCGCGGATTTGACGCGGCAGTTTCAATTCGATGCGACACTCAGCTATCACACGCAGGGCGAAGTGATTTACTGGAACTTCGGCCAGGAGGGGGAGCTGAAAAACATGAGCCTGCTGCTCGCGAACCGTGTTTCCGAGCTCACGGGCTATCGCTTGGACGGCAATTTTCAGGCGCTCGATACGGCGGGGTATAAGGACTGGGCCATCTCAAAGCTGGGTATCCCGAGTCTCACGATAGAGGCGGGGCACGGCGGCAATCCGGTGGATCCCGCACAGATGGATGAGATTTGGCGCGAGAACCGAGACGTGGTGCCGATGACACTGAAACTCCTCAAAGAGGGACAGTTGCGGCGTGTGCGGTAAGTTTTTGATTCAGGGAGAATGAAAAATGGCAGGTGAAACAGGCAAAGTACTTGGTGATACTGGCATCCGCACTCATTGTGTCCGGCGGCATTGTCGCGGGAGCGCTCATTGCGACGCGGCGACCGGCGGCGCGGACCGAGACGGTTGCCGCGTCGGAGGAGAGTCAGGAGGAAACGCGCGAAGAGAGCCGTGCGGCAGAGAGCGAAGAGAGCGGCGAGCGGGACGGCAATTATACCGCTTCGGTTGCGGCGGATATGGCGAATCTGGCTTCCGCGGTGACGGAAGCGGAGGCTGCGCTCACGACGCAGGCAAGCGTTGCGGCGACCGTGCCCGCGACAACGGCAGCCCCGGTGGCGACTGCTCCTGTGACGATCGCAGCGAACTATTCAGAGACTATGTTTGTCTCAAACTGTGCGGAGTCGATTTCGCTCCGTGAATCTCCGTCCACGCAGGCGCGGGCCCTGCGGCAGATTCCCTTCGGGGCACCGGTCACGGTACTCGGAAGTGCGGAAAACGGTTTCTATCAGGTCATCTACAACGGCGTGACCGGTTATTCTCTGGCTTCCTATCTCGTGTCGTATCAGCCGAGTGAGTCGGAACGTCTCGCAAGACCGGCGGGTAGCACGGTATCGAGCAATACGAGCGGCGGCTACCGCACCATGTACTGCGTGAACTGCCGCGAGTACATTACGCTGCGCAGCATTCCGAATACGAGCGGCGCAGACCTTGCCCACATTCCGCTCGGCGCCTCGGTGAGCTATGTCGGCACGGCGGAAAACGGTTTCTATGAGGTCATTTATAACGGCAGACGGGGCTATGCGCTGGCGCAGTATCTGAGCTACTGAGTGGCTGAAACATTGTTGAAAGGGGGAAGAGAGATGAAAAAGCAAAAGCTTGCCACTGTGGTTCTCGCCGCGGGCCTGGTTCTCGGCATTGCGGTTTTTGCGGGCTATGAGAGCACGCGCTATACGCGGACGGTGCAGAAGGCCGAACAGGAGTGGCAGCTCGGAGACACGGAAGAAGCAATCCCGATCTACGAGAAGGCTATCCGAATGAAACCGAAGCGGGCAGAGGCGTATCTTTCGCTCGCGGAGATTTATGAGAGAAACGATCGGCATGCGGATGCGGTCACGCTTTTAAAGACCGCCGCTGAGACGATGTCCGGCAAAACTTCGAAAGATGCGGCGCTCATTCAAGAGGCACTGGAACGCTACAATCCCACGGTCAAAGCATCGCTCGAATCCGGCAGTTATGAGGAACCGGTGGATCTGGAGTTAACGAGTAAGGGCGTTTCGATACGCTATACCCTTTTGGAAGCGCCCGAAGGCGATAGTGCGGAAGAGCAGGATTACGAGAAGCCGCTTCGTTTCCGCAGAAACGGAACCTATCGCCTGCAGTGCTATGCGGTCAATCAAAAGGGGGAGGCCGGTGAGCCGGTGGAGCTTAGCTACGTGATTCAACTTGACCCGGAAAGTATCATATGAACAGCTGGTACCAAAAGGACAACGGCTGGTACTACAACGACGATACCGGGGTGCCGGTGGTCGGCTGGCGGCAGATTGACGGCAACTGGTATCATTTTGCCGAGAACGGCAAGATGATGACGGGCTGGTTGGAGCTTGGTGACAACTTCTACTATCTCGATGAGAACGGTGTCATTGCAAACGGTTGGCGCAATGTGGATGGAAAGTATTATTACTTCCTAGAGGACGGCAGCATGGCGGTGAACCGTTGGGTGGACGGGGATTACTATGTCGGCGCGGACGGCGTTATGCTGGTTTCGGCAACGACCCCGGACGGCTATCAGTTGGATGAAAACGGTAAGAAGATCGAGAAGAGCCAAAACGAGAAGGCGGTAGAAGCCTACCGAAACATACTTCTCGACCGGAGTTGGAACGGCAGAAAACTGCCCGGCGGACAGTTCGCGGTCGTGGACATCAACGGCGACGGGGTTTGGGAGTTACTGACAGACTTGGATGCAGGCTATGACGACAGCATCGACCGACTCTTCTACTTTACGGATAGTTTACAGATGTACGCCTTGGATTCTAATGAATATGATCCACCGAGCAATCTCCAAATTTGGGATGTATTTATCCCGTCGAATCATACTGTGATTATTGGGCGTAGGAGAGGCAAACATTATACGAGTGCGATGGTACAGAGCAATAATCAGACGATTTCCGAGCCTGAAGAGGGACAAATCGGATGGCCGTATGTAGAGCGCTACAAAGAGGAGAGCGGTGTTACGGCTGAGCAGAAGAAATCTTTGGAGCTTTGGCGCGTGGGTGCAAAGAAATATTATTCGGAGCCCTGCTATTATCTGAACTTTGTGGACATCAACGCGGCAAATGTAGACAAGTATCTGAGTGGACAAGGGCAGAGCACGGGGATGCAGTATGCGTTTAGCGAGTATCCCGGCGTGGAAGATCTTCGCTGACAGGTTCACTGCCGCGAGCCGCAAGATACCCTTGACAACGCCTGCCTTAGCGCGTAAAATAAGGCCATAAATCAAAAACGTTGGGACCGATGTCTCGACAGAGTAAATAGGCGATTAATCACAGGATTCGTCTACCCATTTTTACTCTGTTGAGGCGTCGGTTTTTTGTTTTGCCTCAAATCCTGTGGCACCTTGACAAGTGAATCCGCAGCTGTCCGGAGCAAGCGCTCGGGGAAGCACGCCAAGATCTGCAAGCGCAGAGAGCGTGCCAAGGCGCGTATCCTGACTGACTGCGACCAAGAAACAAAAAATACAACGTAAAAATAACGGCAAAGAGAAAGGCAAAGAGACAGCAAGCGGACAAGAAAGGTTTGCATACAGGAAAGTGAGGCAAGAAAGATGAAGAATTGGAATGACAAGGCATTCGGGCGTCAGGAAAAGGTTTCGGTGTTTTCGTTGCGGTTCCCGGTGGATGGGAAGCATGCATTTTATCAGGCGGCGGGGTTCGCTGCAGAGCGTTTCTTACAGGCTTCGGAATTGCTTCCAGCGGGGGGATTTCTCGGGGTAGAGTTAATACCGGAGCGCGGTGCAAAACAAGAGTTCTTTCTCTTCTCTGCGCCGGATGCGGCGGTGAGCGATGAGGACTACAGCTGGATTTTTGAGAACTGCGCGGCGGAGGAGCCGACAGAGACAAAGGCGCTTGATAGTCTCTTCGCGGAAGGGCGCAAGGTATATGCCCTTGCCGAAACCGCAAGCGGAGAAGGTGTAGCCACCGCGGAATCAAATTCTTTTACGGTTGAAAGTTACTACCGGAGGGATGCGGAAGAGCGCTATCGTTTGGATCTGGTTCTGCAGCTTTATGAGCTCCTCTTGCAAGAAGGCGGACGGCTTCGCATGGTAGCGGCAAGTTCGGCGGGAAGAGAGAACCCCGCGCATACGCGCGGTCGCATTTTACTGAGTCTTCCGAACGCAATCAGCCTGCGTCTTCACGCGCAGCTTGCGCTCACCTTCCCGGGAACAGAGATTCAAGCGCTTTCTGAGGAAGCGGAGACCGAAACGCAGGAGGCCTGTGTCAGCGAATCCGGTCTCTCTGAGGGCATGATTCGCTTTCTGTTACTGCTCTTCGCGCTTGAGCGGCAGCAGGAGAAAAGCAATGCAGCGGAAGTTCCCGAAGAATGGAAAGAGCCTGAGAACTGCAGAAATCCGATTCTCATTGAAGATTTGGAACTCAGCAAGCGTAGCTATAACTGCCTGAAACATGCCGGCATTCTTACGGTGGAGCAGTTGAAGCGTCTCAGCGAGGATGAGCTTAGACATATCCGGAATATGGGGTTAAAAAGCGTGCGGGAAATTCAGTATAAGCTGGAAGAAATCCGGAACATTCCGGTAATCAGCCAGCTCCCCGAGAAGGATTACTTTGCGGAACTGGACGCACTGATCGGTTTAAACGAGGTAAAGATGCAGGTTAAAAAAATTGCGGCGTTTGCCAAAATGCAGAAAGAAATGAAGGCGCAGGGAAAGGGAAATCTCAGCGTGGCACTCAATATGGAGTTCAGCGGGAATCCCGGCACGGCAAAGACGACGGTGGCGCGCATACTCGCGGGAATTCTGAATCAGGTCGGCATTCTCGAGAGCGCCGAGATCGTTGAAGTGGGGCGTGCTTCTCTGGTGGCAGGCTATGTGGGACAGACCGCGGAGCGTGTCCGGGAAGTGTTTCGGAGTGCCAAGGGCAAGGTTCTCTTCATTGACGAGGCCTACTCGCTGGTCGAACACTGGGAGGGTGGCTACGGCGATGAGGCCATCAATACGATAGTCCAGGAGATGGAGAACAACCGGGAGGATACGGTCGTGATTTTCGCGGGCTACCCGAAGCAGATGGAGGATTTCTTTGCGAGAAATCCGGGACTCCGTTCCCGAGTTCCGTTTAAAATCAGTTTCTGCGATTATTCGCTCGAGGAAATGCTTAAGATTACCGCCCTGGAGGCAGAGCGCCGCGGCTTCACGCTTGCGCCCGAGGCGGAAGAAACAATCAAGAAGCTTGCTGCTCCGGAAGAGCGGCAGTCCGGCTTCGGAAACGGCCGCTTCTGCAGAAACCTGGTCGAGAATGCGCTGCTCTCCTATGCGCTGCGTGTCTACGGCGAGGAGGAATGCGCTGAGACGGAAGCGACACATGACTTCGTGCTGCGCCCGGAGGATTTTTCCGCACCGGAAGTATCGGCAGAGGCAAAGAGGGCGGCAATCGGGTTTCAGCCCTATGCGGCATAAAAAAGACGCTTGGATTTTGGCGTTGGCCGTGTCATCGCCTTTAGGAAGGCGTATAATAGTCGTAGATAACACGTCTTCTACGGCGACTCCCGAGCAGGCAATGCGGGGGAAGCTAAAATCGTAGGAAAGACACGCTTTCAAAATAAGCGTAAGCAATGCAAGAACGCGATTGGGAATAAGGTGATAACGATACGAAATCGTTCGGAGGAAGAAAGGAGGCGGCGCATGGGAAGCTTGGCAAAACGGATTGCCGCCCAGCGGGTATATTTTGACGGGGACAGAACAAAACCTCTTGCGTTTCGGCTTGCGATGCTGGAACGCTTGGAAACGCAGATTCGCGAACAGGAGAATGCCATCCTTGCGGCGCTCCGACTGGATCTCTCGAAATCGCGGGCGGAGGCCTATATGACGGAGCTTGCCTTGGTCTACGGGGAGCTCCGGGAAGCGCGTCAAAATCTGAGAATCTGGGCCGGAACAGAACGCGTGCGGGGCAGTCTCGCAAGCTTCCCGGCAAAGAACTACGTGTACCGGGAGCCCTACGGCGTGGTGCTGATTCTGGCTCCTTGGAACTATCCCTTTTATTTGAGTATTGCGCCCCTCATAGCGGCAATTGCCGCGGGAAACTGCGCCGTTGTAAAGTGCTCAGCGGAGAGCGTGCACACATCGGCGCTCATCCGAAACCTCCTGCGGGCTGCATTTCCCGCTTCGTATGTGTACTGCACGGCGCCGGATACGGATCATGCGGAGTTACTCTGTCAGCGCTACGACTACATTTTCTTTACCGGCAGTCCACGAGTCGGAAAGCTTATTATGCAAGCTGCGAGCGAACATCTGACGCCTGTCACTTTGGAGCTCGGCGGCAAGAGTCCCTGCATTGTCGATGAGAGCGCGGACATAAAGCTCGCGGCGCGGCGCATTGCCTGGGGAAAATTCTTAAACGCCGGTCAGACCTGCATTGCGGTCGACTATGTGCTCGTGCAGCGTCGTGTCAAGGATGCGTTGGTACAAGCTTTGGCGGCGGAAATTTCGCGGCGCTATCCCAAGGCAGAGCGGCAGGAGAGCTACCCGAAAATCATAAACCGCAGGCACTATGCGCGTCTGGCAGGCCTGATTGCCGCGGAGAAAGAGGTAATCGGCGGGGCAATGAACGAGCGCGCGGAAAAAATTGCACCGACCCTCTTTCCGGAGGCGGCGTTTGATCACGCCTGTATGCGAGAAGAGATTTTCGGGCCCTTACTGCCCATCATCGCCTACGAGGAACTTGAGACGGCGATTCGGGAAATCAAGGCGCGGGAAAAGCCGCTCGCCTGCTATGTCTTTACGCGGGATAAGCGGAAGGCGGAGGCGCTCATATCTAGGCTCTCCTTCGGCGGCGGCTGCGTGAACGATGTCTTGCTGCAAATCGGGAATCACCGTCTGCCCTTCGGCGGCGTGGGGAACAGCGGCATGGGCGCGTATCACGGAAGATACGGCTTTGAGACCTTCAGCCATAAGAAGGCGGTCGTGAAAAACACCGGCTATCCGGATTTTCCGTTTCGCTACGCGCCTTTTGGTGAAGGAAAGCTGAAACTCCTAAAGAAGTTCCTCTGAGCGGACGCCGGGAACCGGGGAGTAGGAGGCTTTCGTGACGGAATTTCGAAAACGGAAAGCGAACGGAAGGATATGCGCCGGCGTTTGAAAGCGTAAGCAGATAAGAGAACGCTGCGTATAGCGATGCGATAAGGTCCTTGGAATTCGAATGAACGAGCGGCGGTATGTGTTCCGCAAGAGCGGTAAAGGAGTGATGATATGTCAGAGAAGTCTACGGCGTTTCAGCACAAGTTTATGAGTTGGATGTATCGGGGCAAGGGGATTTTTAACCCTTTGAATACGGGGTGGATCGATGACAATCTGGCCTGTGTGCGGGAGTGGGTCGCCAATGTGTTTTTTTACCGAAAAGGCGACACTGTAATCATGATTGATGCGGGCTACCATTACGAGCGACTCGAAGAAAAGATGGGCTGGCTCGGTCTAAAGCCTGCGCAAATTTCCCATGTGCTGCTCACCCACCTCGACACCGACCACATAGGCGCGGTCGAGGCGGACGGCGGCGGTCTGTTCCGCGATGCGACCGTGTATCTCGGCGAGATTGAAAATCGCTATCTTACCGGCGAACGGAAGCGCCGTGTGCTCTACCGTCTGGGAAGCTTGCCCCGCGTTCGGATTCCGAACGAAAAGGTTCTGCTTCGGGACGGGCAGGTCTTCACAATCGGCGATATTCAAATCGAGTGTTTTCTGGTGCCGGGTCACACTTGGGGCCATATGGTCTACTTGTTGGACGGACGCTATCTCTTGACCGGGGATGCGATATGGCTCGGCGCGGACGGCGGCTACAGCTTCCTTGCCTCTCTCGCGGAGGATAATCGCCTCGCGGTTCGCGCCCTCGCGGAATTTGAGGAAAAACTGCGCGCGCGGAATTTGCAGCCGCTCGTGGTCACCGGACACACGGGCTATTCGGCGGATTTGGACTTTGTGTTTGCGCACTGCAATCTCTGCTGCAAGACTTCGGACAGGCGCTTTTACAATCCAGCGGCGCCCTACGATGCCTACGACGAGAGCGAGGACACACGCGCGCGTGCGGCTATGCCCCTGTGAGTCGTTGCGGCCGGTTTCTCTGAATACGGTTACGTTGTGGCGCAAAAACTTGCGAAACCCTAAGAAAATCGACAGATTTGCGATCTATGTGCGAATAGACAGCAGAATGCGGCTCTGTTATGATGGGGAAACATGACAAAATTTCGGGAGGATCACAGATGAAGAAAACAATGCTCTGCGCGGCAGTTTTGGCACTCAGCGTTGCGGCCACAGGCTGCGCATCCGGAAAAAAGGCAGAGAGCAGTGCGGCGAGCATGGCGGCCGAGAGTTCTACGGCGACTGCCGAGACAAGCGCGGCTGCGACTGCGGCCGAGACCAAGGCGGCACAGCGGACGATGCGGACATGAAGGTGCCGGGCTATGAGCTCGGACAGATTCCGGAGATTCCGGCGGTTGTTTTGCCGGAACTCGGCATTGCGGAGAATCCGGCCGCTAAGATTACGCTCGATAAGACCAAGGCGCTGAGCTCGGTTCCCGGCATTACGGTCACGGCGGTCAAGGTGGAGAACGATCAGATTCAGCGCGGTTCCACGGTCATGCAGCTCGGCAGCAACGGTGACGGGCAGTACAAGGACGGAAACCTCACGGTGCAGACCGACGGAAACGGTGAGGGCCAGTACATTGACAAGGAGCGCGGCATTACGATTCAGCGCGACGAAGACGGCTCGGGTCAGTACATCGACAGCAAGCAGGGCATCTCCCTCCAGGTGGACAGTGACGGCTCCGGAATTTACAGGGACGGACGTTACGGCATCTCACTGATGGTGGATGACGACGGCGAGGGCCTGTACACAAACACGCAGAACGGAGTCACCGTCACTGCGGACGATGAGGAGATGAGCTACCGCGCGGGTAAGGTGCAGATTACACAGAACAAGGACGGCTCGGGCAGCTATCACGATTACGCGAATATGCTTACCATCGAAAACGACGGTAAGGGCAAGGCGACGGTCACCAAGGGAACAAAGAGTGTGACCGTGGATGCCGCACCGCTCGGCACATTGCCGCGCCTTCCGCTGCTCGGCTCTGTTCCGGCTGTCCCGAGTCTCGAGGCAAACAGTCTCCTGATTACCCTGGATTCCGGCGTGCTCTTCGATGTCGACAAGTATGACATTCGCCCGGAGGCGCAGGAGACCCTCAATCAGCTTGCAAAGCTCCTCAGGGAGGCAGGGATTACGGCCTTTGAGATTGACGGTCACACGGATTCCAATGCGGACGATGACTACAACCAGACGCTTTCGGAGAACCGCGCGAATTCGGTCAAGGAGTATCTAAAGGCGCAGGGCGTGAGCGCGGAAATCACGACCCAGGGCTACGGCGAGAGCCGTCCGGTCGCGACCAACGAGACCGCGGAGGGCAGACAGCAGAACCGCCGTGTGGAGATTATCATTCCGACGGTATAAGCGATAGGCGCAATCGAAATAGCGCTAAGTGAGAAGAATGAAGAAAGGCCGGGAAGCATGATTTCCCGGTCTTTTGTGTTACCGAAAAATGCATCCGCAGCAAACAAATCGCAAAGTATATAAAACGCGGCGAAAAAAGTTATGTGATACTAACAGAATGCCTTGACATTGCCTTCATTTCCGAGTAGGATTGCAATCACGTTGCAAATGGGAAAAGCTTGCAAATATCAATGAGGGGATAACATAGGAGGCATATGAAAAAGTTCGGACAGTTTCTTTGGTCTCCGCACTTTCGGCAGCATTACTGGCCGGCTGCGGCGGAAGCAAGAAGGCAGAGAGCAGTGCTGCGGGAAGCAGCGAGGCGAAGACAGAGAGTACGGCCGCAAGCGGTCAGAAGCTTAAGGTTGTCGCGACCATCTTCCCGGAGTACGACTGGGTTAAGGCAGTGCTCGGTGACAAGGCAGAGAATGCGGAGCTCACCCTGCTCTTAAAGAGCGGCGTGGACCTGCACAGCTTCCAGCCGAGCGCAGAGGATATCGCGAAGATCAGCGAGGCGGATCTCTTCATCTATGTTGGCGGCGAGTCCGACGGCTGGGTTGACGATGCGCTCAAAGAGGCAAAGAACAAGAACATGAAGGTCATCAACCTCATGGAAGTCCTCGGCGATAAGGCCAAGGAAGAGGAGATGAAGGAGGGCATGCAGGAGAGCGAGCATGAGCACGAGCACAGCCATGACAAGGAAGTCTCGACCTTCGAGGACAGTGAGGTCAAGGACAGAAGCCTTGACGAATGGAAGGGTGACTGGCAGTCCGTTTACCCGCTCGTAAAGAGCGGCGCGCTCGATGAGGCGTTCAAGGAGTGGGGTGAAAAGTCCGACAAGATGACGGCGGAAGAGTACAAGGCTTACTGCCTGAAGGGCTTTGAGAGCGATATCGCAAAGATTAACATCGACGGCGATACGATCAGCTTTACGGATGAGAGCGGTAAGGAAGTGAAGTCCGCGTATAAGTACGTCGGAATTTACATCCAGAACTGGTCCGACGGAACCAAGGCTGCAATGTACCGCTTTGAGGCAGAGGATAAGAACGCGGGCGCACCGATTTACGTTGAGATCAGCGACCACATGATCGAGCCGGCGAAGCCGGAGCACTTCCACCTCTACTCCAGCAATGAGAGCTTTGACGCAATCAAGGATCTCGAGAGCAACTGGCCGACCTTCTATCCGGCTGCGATGACGGTAGAGGAAATGAACGATGAGTTCGCAGGCCGCGATCACCACGAGGAGACCGAGTACGACGAGCACGTATGGCTCTCCCTGAAGAACGCAGAGCTCTATGTGAACAAGATTGCGGAGGATCTCTCCGCGCTGGATGCGGCAAACGCAGAGAACTACAAGAAGAACGCAGAGGCTTACAATAAGCAGCTCTCCGAACTCGACACGCAGTATGCGGATGTCGTAAAGAACGCTGCGAATAAGTACCTGCTCTTCGGCGATCGCTTCCCGTTCCGCTATCTCGTGGATGACTACGGACTTGACTACAGCGCAGCGTTTGTGGGCTGCTCCGCGGACACCGAGGCGAGCTTCGAGACCGTGCGCTTCCTCGCGGAGAAGGTGGATGAGAAGAAGCTGAACAACATCCTTGTGATTGAGAACTCCGATCAGAAGATTGCAAACACGATTCAGCAGAACACGCAGGAGAAGAATCAGAAGATTCTGGTTCTCGACTCCATGCAGTCCGTGACCGAGAAGAACATTGCGGACGGCGAGACCTACCTCGGCGTGATGCAGAAGAACCTTGAGGTTCTGAAGCAGGCACTGCAGTAAGAAGTAGCGGGCAACCGAAGCCAATAAAAAGAGAGTTATAGGACAAAAAGAGTTGGTAAAAGACCCCGCAACGCTAGTAGAATCAAGCGTTGCGGGGTCTTTATCTTCTTTGAAAAAAGATGAAGGGTGGACAAAAAGAGTTGGTGAAAAGTGCTTCAAACCCTTGATATACAAGGCTTTTCTCTGCTTACATCTTCCTTGAAACAGTATGTTTGGAGGAAAAAGTCATGAAAAGACCTGATGCATCTGAAAAATAAAGCTGAGGCTGAAAAGTGGGTTCACCGATTCATAGACTGGATGGAACGATACCAAGCCTTTTTGAACCAGATGACAGTAGACGAGAATGGACAACGTCGACCGACTCATGAACGCCTTGTCAAGGCTCGAAACTCGCTTATACGATTGATTCGTGACGGGACCTTATTTACATACTTGGATGAAGAGTTGTTGCATACAATTGAGAAATCCCTTCAACAAACAATCAAATCGAAGGGGGAGTAAATGCAAGACTTAGAGCCATGCTCAGAGATCATAGAGGTCTAAACATAGAGAGACGAATAAAAGCGGCTTTCTGGTGGTGCTACATGCACTCACCGCAAAGTATATAAAACGCGACGAAAAAAGTTATGTAGTACTAACAGAATGCCTTGACATTGCCGTCATTTCCGAGTAGAATTGCAATCACCTTGCAAATGGAAAAAGCTTGCAAATATTAATGAGGGGATAACATAGGAGGCATATGAAAAAGTTCGGACAGTTTCTTTGGTCTCCGCGCTTTCGGCAGCATTATTGGCCGGCTGCGGCGGAAGCAAGAAGGCAGAGAGCAGCGCGGCGGGAAGCAGCGAGGCGAAGACAGAGAGTACGGCCGCAAGCGGTCAGAAGCTTAAGGTTGTCACAACCATTTTCCCGGAGTACGACTGGGCAAAGGCAGTGCTCGGTGACAAGGCGGAGAATGCGGAGCTCACCCTGCTCTTAAAGAGCGGCGTGGATCTGCACAGCTTCCAGCCGAGCGCCGAGGATATCGCGAAGATCAGCGAGGCGGATCTCTTCATCTATGTGGGCGGAGAGTCCGACGGCTGGGTTGACGATGCGCTCAAAGAGGCGAAGAACAAGAACATGAAGGTCATCAACCTCATGGAAGTCCTCGGCGATAAGGCCAAGGAAGAGGAGATGAAGGAGGGCATGCAGGAGAGCGAGCACGAGCACAGCCACGGAAAAGAAGTCTCGACCTTTGAAGACAGCGAGGTTAAGGACAGAAGTTTAAGTGACTGGAAGGGTGATTGGCAGTCCGCTTACCCGCTCGCAAAGAGCGGCGCGCTCGACGAGGCATTCAAGGAGAAGGCCGAGAAGACCGGCAAGATGACGGCGGAAGAGTACAAGGCTTACTACCTGAAGGGCTATGAGACCGATATCGCGAAGATTAACATTGACGGCGATACGATCAGCTTTACGGATGAGAGCGGCAAGACGGTGAAGTCCGCATACAAGTACCTCGGCACTTACATTCAGAACTGGTCCACGGGCACAAAGGCTGCGATGTATCGCTTTGAGGCCGAGGATAAGAATTCCGGCGCGCCGATTTACGTTGAAATCAACGACCACATGATTGAGCCGGCGGAGCCGGAGCATTTCCACATCCGCTTTAGCAACGAGAGCTTTGACGCAATCAAGGATCCCGAGAGCTACTGGCCGACCTTCTATCCGGCTGCGATGACGGCAGAGGAAGTGAACGATGAGCTCGCAGGCCACGATCACTACGAGGAGACCGAGTACGACGAGCACGTGTGGCTCTCTCTGAAGAACGCAGAGCTCTATGTGAACAAGATTGCGGAAGATCTCTCCGCGCTCGATGCGGCTAACGCAGAGAACTACAAGAAGAATGCGGAAGCTTATGTGAAGCAGCTTTCCGAGCTCGACACGCAGTATGCGGATGTCGTAAAGAACGCTGCGAATAAGTACCTGCTCTTCGGCGATCGCTTCCCGTTCCGCTATCTCGTGGACGACTACGGACTTGACTACAGCGCGGCGTTTATCGGCTGCTCTGCGGATACCGAGGCGAGCTTCGAGACCGTGCGTTTCCTCGCGGAGAAGGTGGATGAGAAGAAGCTGAACAACATCCTTGTGATTGAGAACTCCGATCAGAAGATTGCAAACACGATTCAGCAGAACACGCAGGAGAAGAATCAGAAGATTCTGGTTCTCGACTCCATGCAGTCCGTGACCGAGAAGAACATTGCGGACGGTGAGACCTACCTCGGCGTGATGCAGAAGAACCTCGAGGTTCTGAAGCAGGCGCTGAAGTAAGAAGAAGCGGACAATCGAAGCACAGAAAAAGAGAGGCACATGCAACTTGCATGTGCCTCTCTTTTTCTAACTTTTTGTTTACGGCTCGCTGACTTCAAACAGGAGGTCGCCGTAACTCGGGAGAGGCCAGAGGTCCTTGTCGACCACGGTCTCCAGCGCATCGGCGCTCTCGCGGAGCACCCGCATATCCGCGACAATTTGGGTGTGATAGGCTGCGGCACGTGCCGCCGGGTCCTGAATCGAGGCGGCGAGGTCGGTATCGCTCTGCAATTTCTCGCGGCTTCGCTTCATGTCGCTGAGAAGCTCGCTCGCGCGGAGCAGCAAATCTTCCTGCGTGCTCACATCGGCTGCGGGACAGGCACTCTTCACCTGGTTAACGGAGCTTGCAAGCCGGGTCACGTAGTGAATTGCCGCGGGAATCAGCTGTTTGCCGGAAATATTGATCATGGCGCGCGCCTCGATGTTAATGCGCTTCGCATAGTTCTCGTAGGCGACAATGCTGCGGCTCTTTAACTCGGTCTCGGAGTAAATGCCGAAGGCCGAAAAGAGTTCCACGGCCTTTTTGCTCGTGAAGGCGGGAATCGCGTCGATCGAGGATTTTAAGTTCGGAAGGCCGCGCCGCGCAGCTTCCTGTACCCATTCCTCGGAGTAGCCGTTTCCGTTGAAGACAATGCGCTGATGTTTGGTAAGGAGTTCGCGTATCAGATTCTGCGCGGCATCTTTGACCGAAGCGGCGGTCTCGAGGCGATCGGCTGCGAGACGGAACTGCTCGGCGAGTATTGTATTCAGGACAATGTTGGCGCTTGCGATGCTGTCGCCGGAGCCGACCATGCGGACTCGAACTTGTTGCCGGTGAAGGCAAAGGGCGAGGTGCGGTTTCGGTCGGTCACATCGGCATAGAGGTTCGGGAGCGTGTTCACATGGGTCTCCAGGCTCTTTCCGGAAATCGAGCTGCTCGCGCTGCCGGTCTCAATGATCTGCGCGACAATGTCCTCGAGCTGGGTGCCGAGGAAGCATGAGATGATGGCGGGCGGCGCTTCGTCCGCGCCGAGGCGGTGGTCATTGCCGACATTTGCCGCGGAGAGTCGCAGCAAATCCGCGTGGGTGTCCACGGCCGCAAGTACGCAGGCGAGGGTCAGGAGAAAGAGCTGATTCTCGTGCGGGCGCTTGCCGGGATTCAGGAGGTTTAAACCGGTATCGGTCGCGACGGACCAGTTGTTGTGCTTGCCGGAGCCGTTGACGCCGGCAAAGGGCTTCTCGTGCAACAGACATTCGAGCCCGTGACGCCCCGCCTGCTTCTGGAGTATCTCCATGGTCAGCTGGTTATGATCCACGGCGAGATTCGCCTCTTCGAAGATGGGAGCCAGCTCATGCTGTCCCGGCGCGACCTCGTTGTGTTCGGTCTTTGCGCTGACCCCGAGCTTCCAGAGTTCCAGGTCCACATCGCGCATAAAAGCGGCGATGCGGCGGCGCAACACGCCGAAGTAGTGGTCATCGAGCTCCTGCCCCTTTGCGGGCATGCTGCCGAAGAGGGTGCGACCGGTGTAGATTAAGTCTTTGCGCTTTAAATACTTCTCGCGGTCTATGATGAAGTATTCCTGTTCGGCGCCGACCGAGGGCTTGACCCAGCGGGCATCGTTCACGCCGAAGAGCTTTAAAATGCGCATGGCTTCGCGGTTTAAGGCCTCCATGGAGCGGAGCAGAGGCGTCTTCTGATCGAGGGCCTCGCCCGCGTAGGCGCAAAACGCGGTCGGGATACAGAGCGTCACACAATCCCCTTCTTTTCGGAGAAAGGCGGGGCTGGTGCAGTCCCAGACCGTGTAGCCGCGCGCCTCAAAGGTTGCGCGGAGGCCGCCCGACGGGAAGGAGGAAGCATCGGTTTCGCTGCGCACCAGATTCTTTCCGGAGAACTCGAGCAGGGCGCGCCCCTCGGAATCCACACCGGAGAGAAAGCTGTCGTGTTTCTCGGCGGCGACGCCGGAGAGCGGCTGGAACCAATGCGTGTAGTGCGTCGCCCCGTTTTCCACGGCCCAGGCTTTCATGGCTTGAGCAACCGCATCTGCGGTGTCGCGTTCCAGTTCATAGCCTTCGGTCATGCTCTTTTTGACGCGCCGATAGACTGCGTTCGGAAGGCGTTCCCGCATCACGCGATCGCTGAATACATTTTCACCGAAAAGTTCTGCGATATTGATTGTTTCACGCTTTTCTTCCATGGACTCCTCCTTTGATTCACAGCTGTTGCTGTCGTCATTCTGTTTGAAAGGACTGTATCACAGCGGAAATGGACTGTAAACGGAGGCAGGTGAATTTTGTTGATTGTCATACAATTGTACATGCATATTAATGCATGTTTGTGCGGGTTTCAGCGAAACTCGTAGCGGAGCTGCAAGCGGTTCCCGGTCCGTTCTACGGTCGCGACTGCCCCATTGATCAGCGGAAGGGCGGGCGGCAGGTGGCCGAAGTCTGCATCCATGATGATGGGGACGCGGTACTGCTTAAGGCGATGAAGGACAGCGGCGTACTGGTCAAGACCGAAGAGCGGCTCGTCAAAGTGCAAGGGGCGCCCGATTAAGAAGCCGCCGACGTGGGAGAACCAGCCGCAGTGCGCGAGCCGCCAGAGGACGCGCTCCATGTCAAAAACATTGAGGTCGCAGGACTCAAAGAACCAGAGTATGGGTTCGTCCGGATAGCGCTTTAAAAATTCTTCCACGCGGTCAAAGGAGGTTCCCGCGAGACCTCCCAGGATATCGAGACAGCCGCCGAGTAAGCGCCCGCGGAGCGTGAGCGGAGAAGCGGTCTCCTGCAGTTCTCCCGCGGCGTCCGGCTGAAAGCAGCGCAGCTTGGTTTCGCGGTCCAAGTTGTAGGGGAGCAGCGGGTGTTCTTCGTCGCGAAGCGCCGCATACTGCCAGCGGGGATAGTTTTCAAATTCCGAGCGCTTGCCGGTGAGTAGTCGAAGGCATCGAAAAGCGCCGGGTGCCAGGGCTCCATGCCGAAGGCGGGCGCATTCGGGCCGTAGATGGACGCCGTATCGCAGAGGGTCGGCAGGAGGAAGTTCAGATTCGTGTTGTCCGAGTAGCCCATGAACCACTTGGGCGGCGCGGTCGCAATCGCAGGGAAATCCACCTCGTCCAAGATGGTGCACATGAGTTCACCGCCGCCGAGGGAAATCAGGATGTCGGTGTCATTTCTCGTAAAAAAGTCATTGACCTCCGCGGCGCAGGCTTCCGGCGTATTGCTGATGCCGACGCCTTCTTGCACAAAGGCATTGGGACCGGTCACGCAGCGGTAGCCCAAGGCCTCGAATTTAGCACGGGCATTCAGAAAGGCGGAACGGTAGGGTTCCGTGGCAGCACCGAAGGAAGGGGAGATAAAGCCGATGCTTCCGTTTTCGGGTAAAAAATGAGGGTAACGCATAGGGACCTCCTAAGTACAAAGCGGTTTTCGGAAATAAACCGTTTTCGGTTGAACTCTATTATGCCACCGAAGCCGCTTTCTTGACAGGGAATTACAGGGTAAATTAAGATGAGAATATCACAAGGAGAGATTTGGAAGCGGGAGGGCATACTGTGAGCTGGAGCGGCATGAGAAGCAAACTGGAAAACGAATATCTTGCGGCGTCCCTCCGGGGGCATATTCAATATTATGCGACGAGTTACAATAAGTGCCCAGATCACGAGGGACGCGCGGCGATACGCTTTGACGGTAAGGAGATCATTGCGGGCTGCTATTACAACAACTGGCTGAAAGCCGAGCTCTTTCCGCGGGATGCGCGCTACGAGAGGCGGATGAAAGAGGAGATGGCTTTTACGGACGACACCGCGGTGCAGCTCGGGGTCTTTGATCAGCGTAGCTTTTACGAGGCGTTTCAATCTTTGACAATCAGAGCATCGAAGAGAGCTTATCAAGCGAAAATATGCTGGTCCGCATTTTCGCGATTCTGGACCGCAGGGTAGGAAAACGGAGACTTGAAAAAATAAGGCGGGAAATCGACGGGGAAGAAAAAACGTTTCGCGAATTTTTTGCGATACGGGCAGCTGCGGAGGGACTGCGCGCGGAGAGGGAAGGGGAGGAATGAAGAGAGAGATGAAACGGGTCGCGGGACTTCCGCTGCCGCTTTACCTAGCCTTGCTCGGGCTGCTCTTTCTCGCGCTGTGGCGCGGTGTGATTCCGGCGGGTATGCCGGGCGGCCTGTTTTTACTCTTGGTGCTCGGTGAGGGCTTAAACGAACTCGGAAAAAATGTGCCGATTGTGAGGACTTATTTCGGCGGCTCCGTGGTCTGCGTGCTCGGCGGTGCGGCGCTCTCTGCGCTCGGGCTCTTTCCCGCGGGCAGCATGGGCTTACTCGATCGCTTTGTTCAGCAAGAGGGCTTCTTGATTTTTTACATTGCGGCGCTGATTACGGGAAGTCTCTTTCAAATCGACCGGCGGCTCTTGTTTCGGGCCTCGCTCCGCATTTTGCCGACGGCCCTCTTGGGGGTCGCGGCGGGCACGGCGGTGGTCGTGTTGCTCGGGCTTTTGCAGGGCTTCCGTCCTGCGGAGAGCCTGCTCTATATCGCGATTCCCATGACTTCCGGCGGCATGACCGCGGGCGCGGTGCCGCTCTCCGGGATTTATGCCGAGGCGACCGGAATTCCGGCGGGCGAAATTCTGACACGGATTGCGCCGGCTACGGTGCTCGGAAACATTGTGTCCATCCTCTTCGGGGCGCTCTCGGTGCAGCTTTCGCAGAGGTTTCCGAAGATCAGCGGCGGCGGTCAACTGCTCCGCGGCGAGGCGGCCGAGAAGCCGGTTTCGCCTTCCCGTATCGACTTTGGAAAACTGCTCGCGGGGCTTGTGCTCTCGCTCGCTTTCTACATGAGCGGGGCCTTATTGCATGGTTTTATCCCGGCAATTCCCGCCTATGCGGGCATGATACTTTGCATCATGGCGGCAAAGGGCTTTTCTGTCCTGCCGACGGAGATGGAAGAGGCAGCAGCGGTCTGGGGGCAGTTTGTGATACGCGCCTTTACGGCGGCAGCCCTCACGGGAATCGGCATTGTGCTTCTCAATTTAAACCGACTCGCGGCGGTACTTACGCTTCCGTATCTCCTGACCGTTGTGCTCGGCGTACTCGCAATTACTCTGACCGCGGGCTTTGTGGGCAGCAGGCTCATGGGCTTTTATCCGCTCGAGGCTTCGATTGCGGCGGGCATGTGTACGACCAATATGGGAGGCTCCGGCAACGTGGCCGTGCTCTCGGCGGCGGACCGCATGGCGCTCCTGCCCTTTGCGCAAATTGTGACCCGGAGCATAGGTGCGCTTATGCTGACGCTCGGCGGAATCTTGATGGGACTGCTTACGGGCTGACGGTGCATTGTTTGCAAAAACTATATCAGCGTGCTATAACTGACATCAGTCGCAAAAAAATACGGTTATGAAAGAGAGGTTTATATTTTGAGCATTAAGCAGAAAATTAATACGGCAATCGGCAGTGTAGGAGCGTTTCTCGGTGTGTTTGTTTTCGTCGCCTATATTCCGCAAATCCTTGCGAATTTGCACGGCGTCAAGGGACAGCCGTATCAGCCGCTCTTTGCGGCGGTTTCATGCTTAATCTGGGTGCTCTACGGGTTTACCAAAGAGCCGAAGCGAGATGTGATTTTGATGATTCCGAATTCGGTCGGTGTTGTTTTGGGTCTGGCAACTTTCCTGACCTCGCTCTGATGATTGGCGGGCTGGATTGTCGCAAACCTGAAGATATGCTATGATAAAAGATAGCGCTAATCATAACGCGGAGTTCTCGTTCGGAGGACTCCGCGTTTGCAACATGAGAGAGGGGGGAGAAGGTCATGGAAATCGATCCGCGGGCACTGACGGAAGACGGTTATTTAAAGGATCAGGATTATCTCAAAAATTTTCCCTACGGTCGCTATCCGACTTCGTTTAACGGTTGCGGCTGGGTAGCGATTTACAATGTCGAGCATGCGATCGGACAGAGCATTGCGGCGGAGGCGGTCTACGAGGTGATGCGGAAGATGCTCCCCTATGACGGGACGCAGGGCACGCCGTTTCCGACTATGGTGCGCTACTACGCGGAGCGAAATATCCCGGTGGCGCGCATTTACGGGAGCGGAGAAACCTTGATTCGGGCGGTGCGAGAGTACGGCGCACCGCGCGGCATCCTCCGCTATATGGAGGGCAGAGAGCCGCACTACATTGCCTTTGTACGGGTCGATGCCGAAGCGCCCGCGCGCTATCGCTTTTTTAACGCGGCGGACGGCAAAGAAGATTTTGTCGAGACCATGGAATATTTTCGGTCGGAACACATACGCGGGCGGCGTATCGTGAGATTGCTGCTGCCGGGGGAGGAGAGAAACGATGCACGAGCGCGTGGCAAAAACCATATTGTCGACGCAAAATGGTCTGAACATTTACCGAGGCGGCGTGTGCAGTATCCTGTCCTGCGATGCAAAGCTTGCATCGAGCCGCTTTCGGGAGTCGGACGGGGAGCTTGAGGCAAAAATCAATGCCCCCGATCTCCTTGAGGTGACGCTTCGGCGAAAACAGAGCCGCTGTATGATTATGGTGGGTTCCGCGAGCGAGCCCTACCCGAAAGAAGAAGAGGAATTGCTCCTTATGCGCCGTTCCCTCGAAGTGATAGACCGCTTCGAGTTCGGCGTCTCACTTAGAACCAAGTCGATACGCTTGCTTCGAGATCTGGATGTGCTTAAGAGCATCCAGAGAAAAACGCGCTGCGTGGTCGAGGTCATGCTGACCACGGCGGATGAGGCTCTTTCCGCACGGCTTGAACCCGCGGAGAGCACGGTCGCAGAGCGGCGGCAGCTGCTGAAGGCGCTCCGTGATGCCGGGATTCCGACTGTCGTTACCTTGGGGCCGGTGCTGCCCTATTTGACGGACAGCCTTGAAAATCTGCAGGCACTTCTCGCAGACTGCGTGGACGCCAAGGTCTACGGTGTTCTCCTGAACGGCTTCGGGGTAACACTCCGCGCGGGCGCTTCGGCCTACTTTTTCTCCTGTCTCCGGGAACTGTCGCCGGAGTTGCCGGAAGCTTACGAAGCGCTCTTGCCGCTCGGGAAGGTAGGCAAGACCGCAAGTTTTCTTTCGCCGAATGCGGCGGCACTCGCGGAACTTTTCGGTACGAGTACGGCGGCTTGCGGCCTTGTCACGGACCCGGAGGAGTTATTTGCGTTCCGCCATGCGTTTCAAGACAGACGCAGCGGGCAACAACTCTCGCTCTTCGATCTCTACGATCTCTGAGGCGGCTAAATTTCCCATCCGCCCGAGAGCGTCAGAATGTTTCCGGTGAGGTAAGCGGGCGCTTCGGCAATTTGGCAGACAAGCGCGGCGACCTCTTCCGGAAGCCCCATGCGTCCCGCCGGGATTTCTTCTTCGAGTGCGCTGCGCTCTTCTTCGGAGAGCCAGGTATTCATATCGGTATCGATGGCACCCGGGGCAATCGCGTTGACCTGGATGTTAGAGGGGGCCAGTTCCTTGGCGAGCGCTTTTGTGAAGGCGTTGACGCCGCCCTTGGCCGCCGAATAGGCGACCTCGCAGGAGGAACCGCGGCTTCCCCAGACCGAGGAGATGAAAATCAGTTTGCCGCCGCCGGTGTGCAGCATGCGCGGAATGGCAAGCCGCGACAGATAGAAGCAGGAGCTCAAATCGGTGCGCAGCATGGCATCCCATTCTTCGGGGCTAAGGTCCTGCAGCAGCCCAAGCTTTGAGATGCCGGCGTTCGCAACGAGGAGCTTAAAGCTACCCGGGCACAAGTCGAGTGCGGTGAAAATGTCCTCGCAGGCCTCGCAGTCGCCGATGTCCGCGCAGCGGAGCTCGACAACGGCACCGAGGCTACGGCAGCGAAGCGCCGTGTCTTCCAGTTTTTCGGCCTCCTTTCTGGCAAGCAGAAATAAGTCATAGCCGGCTTCTGCGAGGGCAATTGCGGTCGCACGGCCTATGCCGCGGGAAGCGCCGGTCACCATGGCGAGCGGTCGCTGCGCCTCGGCTTCCGACTGTGTATTTCGAAACGGTTCCGTCATGGGGTGAATTCCTGTCATGGGGATGAGCTCCTTTTCTTTTTTTCGCTATCAGTGTAGCACGCAGCGGGGCTTGCGCCAATTCCTAGCAATGTGCTAGACTATAAGCGCGCAAACGGGCGCGCTTTTCTTAAGAAAGTGAGGCAGTATGAGTCGTATTTATGACATGATTATTATAGGTTCGGGACCGGCCGGTCTTGCCGCGGCGGTTTACGGCCAGAGAGCCAAGTTGGATTTAATTGTCATCGAAAAGCAGATGATCAGCGGCGGTCAGATTCTCAATACGACCGAGGTCGATAACTATCCCGGGCTCCCGGGCATCGGCGGCTTTGAACTGGGGCAGAAGTTCCGCGAGCACGCAGAGAAACTGGGAGCTCCCTTTGTGACGGATGAAGTATCGGAGGTCCGCATCAACGAGGACGGCACCAAGACCGTGGTCGGCAGCGAAGAGAGCTATACCGCAAAGACCCTTGTGATTGCAAGCGGCGCGGAGCACTCCCTGCTCGGCGTTCCGGGCGAGAAAGAGCTGACCGGCAGCGGCGTCTCCTACTGCGCAACCTGCGATGGCAATTTTTACCGGAATAAGGTGACGGCCGTGGTCGGCGGCGGCGATGTGGCGCTCGGCGATGCGCTTTATCTTGCGAGACTCTGTCAGAAAGTATACCTGATTCACCGTCGGGACAGCTTTCGCGGTGCGAAAATTCTGGAAGATAAGGTCAGAGCAACAGAGAACATCGAGTTGGTGCTCGATTCGACGGTCGAAGAAATACGCGGTGAGGGGCAGTTAAAGTCCATCCTCGTGAAGAACAAAAAGAGCGGCGCGGAGAGTGAACTCGCAATCGACGGTCTCTTTATCGCGGTCGGCATCGTCCCCGAATCGAAAAATTTCCCCTTCCTTGCGACGGATGAGAGGGGCTATGTGCTCGGCGACGAGAGCTGCGAGACCAATGTGCCCGGCGTCTATGCGGCGGGCGATGTGCGGAAGAAGCAGCTGCGCCAGGTCATCACCGCGGTGGCGGACGGCGCGAATGCCGTGGAGAGCGCGGTGCGCTATCTGACCGAACAATGAGAGAGAAGCTGATGCGGGGGCTTCGGCGCCTACTGGTACTGCTTCCCGTTCTCTTCCTGCTGGTTGGCTGTGCGGCGCAGGGAGCGGTTCAGAGAGCCGGGCGGAAGAGTCAATCCGAAGCAGACGGCCCGTTGCGACGGAAGCGGAGCAGCACGCAGAGGGAAAAGTTCGGAGAGCAGCGCCGATAAGTCGAAGAAGAAACAGAAGAAGTCCCAAAAAAATCCAAGAAAGTCCGAAAACAGTCCGACAAGCGGCAGAGCGACGGGGACAGCAGCGACAAGTGCCTCGAGGCTCTGACCGAAAGCAGAGACAAGCGAAGCACTTGCGAGCACAGCCGCCGAGGAGACGCGCGCCGCAAAGAAGAGTGCTACCGCGACGCGTGCGTCGGAGCGTGGTACCGAGGCAGGAGCCGGTATCCGCGAGGACGGCAGCTACACCTCCCGCGATGAGGTTGCGCTCTACCTCCACACCTACGGTAAAGCTCCCGAAAAACTTTATCTCGAAGAAGGACGCCGAAGAACAGGGCTTCCGCTTCGGAGAAGGCGATTTCGGTGAGGCCTTTCCCGGCATGAGTGTCGGCGGTTCCCGCTTCGGCAATTACGAGGGACAGCTCCCCGAGAAGGCGGGACGGCGCTATTACGAGTGTGACATCGACTATCAGGGCGGGCGGCGCAATGCAAAGCGCTTGGTCTACTCAAACGACGGGCTGATTTTTTACACCGACGATCACTACAAGAGTTTCACGCAGCTCTATTGAGGAGGATCATGCGAGATAACAAGTGGATGGTTTACAGCAAGCGGGCCGATTTCGGGGCGATTTCGGCCCGCTTTTCCGTGTCGCCCATGCTCGCGCGTATTTTGATTAACCGCGATATCGCCGAGGACGACATTGAGACCTATTTGAACGGGACACTGGACTCGGTTCCGAGCGGCGATCTGCTGCCCGACATGGCGCGGAGTGTCGAAATTCTGGCGGAAAAAATACGGGCGCGAAAGTTAATACGCATCATCGGAGACTACGACATCGACGGTGTTTGCTCGACCTACATTCTATTGCAGGGCATGCGGGCGCTCGGCGCAAATGCGGACTATGATATTCCGGACCGCATTGCGGACGGCTACGGCCTAAACCTGCGCCTGGTGGAGCGCGCGGCAGCCGAGGGTGTGGATACCATTGTGACCTGCGATAACGGCATTGCGGCGCGGAACGAAGTTGCGGCCGCCGTGGAGCAGGGGCTCACGGTCATCGTGACAGATCACCACGAGGTGGCGCACGGCGAAGACGGCGAGGAGTTACTGCCGCCCGCCCAACGCGGTCATAGATCCCGAAGCGCAAGGGGTCCGAATACCCGTTTTTCTTCGATCTGCGGGGCGGTGGTCGCCTGGAAGCTGATTGAAGAGCTCTACCTGCACTTTCGGTAAAAGCAAAAGAGGACGCAAGCGTGCTGCTGCCCTTTGCGGCGATTGCGACGGTCGGCGATGTGATGCCGCTCCGGCAGGAAAATCGCATCATTGTGCGAGAAGGACTGAAGGCGATCGGCAGCTGCGAGAATTTGGGACTGCAAAAGCTGATTGCGCGCTGTGAGTTAAATCCGGAGGCGCTCACAACCTATCACATCGGCTTTGTGATAGGTCCCTGCTTAAACGCGGGCGGCCGTCTGGAGAGCGCAAAGCTGGGCCTCTCTATGCTCTTGGAAAGCGATGAAGCACGGGCCGAAGAGGCTGCGGAGCGCCTGAAGGCGCTGAACGATCAGCGAAAGCAGATGACGGAGGACGGCATACGTGCGGCCTCGGAAGAAATCGATGCGCTGCCCGAACTTCCGAAGGTAGTGGTGGTTTATCTAAAGGACTGCCACGAGTCGGTGGCCGGCATCATTGCGGGGCGACTCAAAGAGAAGTACTACCGCCCGAGTTTTGTACTGACGGACAGTCAGGAAGCGGGATTTTTAAAGGGCTCGGGGCGCAGCATTGAGGGCTATCACATGTTTCACGCGCTCGAGGAAGTGGCGCCTTTCCTCAGTAAATTCGGCGGTCATCCCATGGCGGCGGGGCTCACGCTTCCGGAGAGCGAGCTCGGTCGTTTCCGGGAGCAACTGAACCGAAATGCTTTGCTCAGCGAAGCGCAGCTCATTGAGACGCAGTGGATAGACATTGCGCTTCCCTTTGCCTATGCAAACGAGGATTTAATTGCGGAGCTCTCGCGCATGGAGCCCTTCGGACAGGGCAATGTGCGCCCCTGCTTCGGGCAGAAGCATGTGGAGATACGAAGCGCAAGGGTGCTCGGAAAGAACCGGAATGTCGTGAAGTTAAGTCTCCGGGACGAGGCGGGAACGGTGAGAGAGGCAATTGCCTTTACCGACGGCGATGCCTTCCTCGCGGAGATGGCGGAAAGCAAGTATTTCGCTGTCCTCTATTTTCCGGAGCTCAATGAATATCTCGGCAGAACAAGCTTGCAACTTGTGTTGAAAGCATGGAAATTTGAGCGCTGAACTGTTATAGTAAGGCTGAATTTTTTCGCGTTGGAGGAAAAGCAATGAAGACAGTGGCGGATTATGTGCGCACCATTCCGGACTTTCCGGAGCCCGGCGTCATGTTTCGGGATATCACAACGATTTTGCAGGACGCGGAGGGGCTGCACCTTGCGGTCGACGGTCTTCGCGAGGCACTGAAGGGTGTCGATTACGATGTCGTCGTGGGACCGGAATCCCGCGGTTTTATTTTCGGCGTTCCGCTCGCCTATGCGGAGTATAAGCCCTTTGTCCCGATTCGGAAGGCGGGCAAGCTCCCGGCGGAGACGATTTCCGAGACCTATGAGCTCGAGTACGGTCATGCGACCATCGAAATCCATAAGGATGCGATTAAGCCGGGACAGCGTGTCGTGATTGTCGACGATCTGATTGCGACCGGGGGCACGACGGAGGCCATGATACGTTTGATTGAAAAGCTCGGCGGCGTGGTCGAAAAGGTTCTGGTTGTGATCGAGTTAAAGGGACTGCACGGCAGAGATAAGCTGGAGGGATATCCGGTCTTCGCGCTGGTGAGCTACGAGGGAAAGTAAGAGAAGAGCGCTGTCCGTTTGGGGCAGCGCTTTTTCTGAAGCGGAAAGTCCCGGATGAAACAGTTGAAAGATAAGGCCCGAGGAAAAGAGAAACGATATGAAAGCTTGTATACACATCTATACGGGGGACGGCAAGGGAAAGACCAGTGCGGCCATGGGGCTTGCGCTTCGCATGGCGGGGCACGGAAAGCGCGTGCTGCTCGCACAGTTCTTAAAGGACGGGAGTTCGGGCGAGCTTGCCGCTCTCAAAACACTGCCCGAACTGCACTGCCTTCGCATGGAGGAGCATTTCGGCTTTTTTTGGACCCTCAGCGAGGCGGAGCGGGAAAAAGAAAAGGCAGCCGTGCGGCGCTATTTCGCGGAAATTTTAGAGGCGGTCGAGCGGGAAAAGCCGGCGCTCCTGATTCTCGATGAGAGCATTGCGGCCTATCGCCTGGGGCTCATTCCGCGGGAGGCCTTCCTTAACTTTCTGGACCGTAAGCCCGAGGAACTGGAGCTCGTGCTGACCGGGCGGGACGCGCCGGAGGAACTGCTTCAGCGCGCGGACTATGTCTCGGAACTGGTCAAGCGGAAGCACCCGCTGACGAGGGACTTCCCGCGCGGGAAGGGGTGGAATTTTTGAGAAGCGAGGCGCTTGAAAAAGCGCTTGCGCCCTATGCGGCCTTTGAGGACGGGAAGCGGCTCCGCGCGGGCTTTACGACCGGGAGTGCGGCTGCGGCTGCGGCTTCCGCGGCTGCGACCCTGCTTTTTTTCCGGAGAGCGCTCTGAGGCGGTACTCCTTCAAACACCGGTCGGCGCCCTACTCCCGATTCCGATCGAATCCGCGGAGTTCATCGACGAAGGCGGGATAGTAACTGCGCTTGCGGCGGTGCGTAAGGACGCGGGGGATGATCCCGATGTGACGGACGGACTCCTTTTTTACGCGAGCGTCCGCACGGAAGGCAGCGGAGCCGCAGGAAAAAGTGAGCGCGGCGAAAGTGCCGCGGCGCAGGCGGGAACGGAGAAAGTTTCGGCGGCGGATGCTTCGGTGCTTCCGGTGGAACTTTGCGGTGGCCCTGGTGTGGGCCGGGTGACCAAGCCGGGGCTCGATCAGCCGGTCGGTGCGGCGGCCATCAACCGCGTGCCGCGGAATATGATTGCGGATGCGGTGCGGGAGGCCTATCGCGCGAGCGCTGCGCCGGCGCTTTCGAGAGGAGAGCGTATTGTTGTGACAATCTCCTGCCCCGAGGGGGAGGAAAAGGCCAAAAAGACCTTTAACCCGAAGCTCGGGATAGAGGGCGGGCTCTCGATACTCGGGACCGAGGGAATTGTGCGCCCCATGAGTCGGCGCGCCCTCATCGAGACCATCGTGACGGATATCAAATTTCATCTGACGGCGCGGGATTGCCTACTCGCGGTGCCCGGGAGTTACGGGCTTCATTTCCTGGAAGATCACTTTGGACTCGGTGCGGCGGATCCCGTGGTCATGAGTAATTTTGTCGGCGAAACGCTGGATGCAGCGGTACAGTACGGCGCGAAGGGCGTGCTGCTCGCAGGACATCTCGGGAAGTTTGTAAAACTCGCGGGCGGTATTATGAATACACATTCCCGCGAGGCGGACTGCCGCATGGAACTGCTTGCGATTCACGCCTTTCGGGTGGGCGCGCCGCGCGAGCTGGTCACGGCGGTGTTACAGGCGGGTCTCACGACGGAGGCTGTGCGGCTCTTAAAAGAAACCGGCTATCTCAATGCGACTTCAAAGAGCCTGCTTACCGCAATGGAGCATGCGGTTCAAAGCCGCGTGCGGGGCGAAACGGAAATCGGTATTTTGGTGTATACCCTGGAGGACGGCGTACTCGCGGAGAGTCAAAATGCGCGGGATTTGATACGCCGCAGCATAGGAGGGGGAGAAATATGAGTGAGCAAACAGTCCTGTTGTTCGGCGGAACCACCGAGGGACGGGAACTCGCGGCGTGGCTTCGGGAAAACAATATTTCGGCGCTCAGCCATGTCGCGACCGAATACGGAGAGGCTTTACTCCGAGAGGAGGCGCTCCCTGCCGAGGCCGGCAGACTCAATGAAAGAGAGATGCGGGAACTCCTGCAAACGGGCGCTTTTTCCGCAGTTGTTGATGCAACCCACCCCTTTGCGACCGAGGTCTCCCGAAACATCAAAGAGGCAGCGGAAGAGGCGGGAGTTTTTTACTGCCGCGTACTGCGTGCTGCGGCTGAGGAGAATGAAGAAGTGCGGCGTGCCGAGGCGAGACTCCTTGCGCGGGGACTTTTTTCGGTCTTTGCAAGTCAGCGCGAGGCAGCGGCATACTTAGCGGGAACGGAGGGAAGCGTGTTCCTTTCGACCGGCAGTAAGGAGCTCGCTGTCTATGAGGCGCTCCCGCGGGAGCGCCTGGCGGTGCGCATATTGCCGGGCGAAGAGGCACTTCAAAAGGCTGTCGAGGCGAGAGCTTCCGCTCGCCAATATTGTGGCGATGCAGGGGCCCTTCTCGATTGCATTAAACGAGGCGCTCTTACAGCGCTTTGACGCACGCTACCTAGTCAGCAAGAAGTCGGGGCAGCCGGGCAGTTATCTCGAAAAATTGCTGGCCTGCGAGCGGCTCGGTGTCTGCTTTATCGCGATACGGCGTCCTGCGGAAGAGGACGGTTATTCCATGGAGGAAGCGAAGGCGCTGCTTTTGCAGCGCTTCGGTATGAGAGAGGCGGAAAAAGAAATCGCAATCGTCGGCATAGGGCCGGGGCGAACGGGGCTTTTAACCGCCGAGGCGCGGGAGGCCATAGTAAACGCAGAGCTCTTAATCGGCGCAAGCCGCATGAAGGACTTTGCGCTTGCATTGTTTCTGGCGGCCGGAAGGCCTGCGCCGAACTGCGCGGATAGCTACCGGCCGTCCGAGATTGCCGCGCTTGCGGAAGAGACAGAGGCAAAGCGGATTGCGGTTTTGACCAGCGGGGACACGAGTTTCTTTTCGCTGACCCGTCAGCTTACGAAAGCTCTTGCCGCGCGGGAAGCACTGCCGAAGCCGGTGCTCTACCCGGAATTTCTTCGCTCAGCTTCTTTGCGGCAAAGCTCGGCTTTTCGACCGAGGGACTCCCGAGTCTTCGACTCCACGGGCGAAAACAGGCCTTGCTCCCGGTTATATTAAAGCAAAGAAGAGCCTTTGCGATTTTGGAGGGCGCGGCGCAGCTTGACGAACTCCGGGAACTCGCGGCGGCACTGAGCCACTTCAATGCAGGGGGATGCGTGCTTTCACTTCGGCGCAAATTTGGCGCTCCCCGATGAGCGCATTTTTTTCCGCAACAGCGGAGGACTTTGTGGGGGATGCGCTTGCGGCCGAATTTGCGGCGCTTCCCGCCGCATGTGCTGCTCTGCCTCTACCTCGCGCTGCCGGATACATCCGCGGCGCGTCCGTTGAAACCCCGGCATTCCGGACGAGTGTTTTTCTTCGCGAGAAGACGCCGCTCACCAAGCGGCAGATACGAGCGGCGGCAATCGGTCTTCTCGGCGTACGGGAGGATGCTGTCTGCTGGGACATCGGGAGCGGCACGGGCGGCATGACCGCCGAGCTCGCCATGGCGGCGCCCCGCGGGGAAGTCTTAGCTGTAGAGTGCGATGCGGCTGCCTATGCGCTCACGGAAAAGAACCTAAGGCGCTTTGCGCTTTCGCAGGTGAAGCAGTACTTCGGCCGTGCGCCGGAAGTACTCGCGGAACTTCCGAAGCCGGACTGCGTCTTTGTGGGTGGCAGCACCGGGGAAATGGCGGCAATCTTTACGGCTGTTTTTGAGAAGAATCCGGCTGCGCGCGTGGTCGCGACCGCCGTGAGTCTTGAAACCATTGCAGAGCTCTCCGAACTTAGCGCAGCATATGAGCGCGCGGGCTGCCGGGTCGAGTGCCTGCAGCTCAGCGCAGCCGAGACCAAAAAGCTGGGGCGCTATCACCTCTTTGTTCGGACAGAACCCGACCATGCTCTTTTTGATTGAAGGAGGTGCGGCATGCAAAAACTGATGGTGGCGGCGCTCTCCTCGGGCGCGGGAAAAACGAGTGTCAGCATGGGGCTCGCGGCCCTCTTTCGGCAGAGCGGAAAAAGCGTGCAGGTCTATAAGACGGGACCGGATTACATAGACCCTCAGTTCTACGGGCCCATTACCGGCAGGCGCTGCATCAACCTAGACCCCTATTTTTTAAGTGAGAGCGAGCTAAGCGAGACCTTTTCGCGCTATCAAAGCGAGGCGGATATTCTTCTCGTCGAGGCAGCGATGGGGCTGACGGACGGCATTGCGGGGCAGGGGGACAGGGGCTTCGGCGCTCCAAGTGGCCCGAACCCTTTCCCTGCCGATACTCCTCTTGGTGGCAAGAGGCGCGGAAGCGGAGGCCGCAGAAAAAATAGCGGCGCTTACGGCAGAGGACCGCGCGCGCATTCTGGGCATCGTCTTAAACGAAGGCGGCAAGGGGGAGGCAGCGCCCGGGACGGAGGTACCGCGTGAAATCGGCACGGTGCCTGTGCTGGGCTGCATCCCGGCGCTCGGCGCGCAGAACTTAAAGAGCCGCCACTTGGGGCTCGTGGTGCCGCTCGCGCCGGAGGAGATACTGGGTTTTGCACAGCGCATGGCTGCGGCACTGAAAAAAGCTTTGCCGGATGATTTTTTCATCGGCGGCGGGGAAGCGGAAGCGCCTTTTCGTGTCGGCATTGCGCGGGACGAGGCTTTCTCTTTCTTCTACGAAGAGAATCTTCGCGTGCTCCGGGAACTCGGCTGTGAGCCTGTCTTTTTCAGCCCGCTCAGAGAGCGGGCTCTCCCGGCGGGCTTATCCGGGCTCTGGCTTCCGGGCGGCTACCCGGAACTCTACGCGGAGGCGCTCGAAAACCAAACCTCTCTCCTCGAGGACATACGGGATGCGGTGCGGGGCGGGCTCCCGACCGTTGCGGAATGCGGCGGCTTTATGTTCTTGCTGGAAAGCCTCGAGGATGTGAACGGGCTCAGGCATGAAATGGTCGCTGCCCTTCCGGGACAGGCCTTCCGCACCGAAAAGCTGCAGCGCTTCGGCTACATTGAAATTACGGCGCAGGAAGATACGCTGCTGCTAAAAGCGGGGGAGAGCCTGCGCGGGCACGAATTCCACTACTGGGATGCGACCGAGAACGGCGAAAGCTGCCTTGCGACCAAGGCAAACGGCAGCAAGTCCTGGGACTGCGTACAGGGGAGCGCGACCCTCTTTGCGGGCTATCCGCATATCTATCTCGCAAACGAGGCGGGGACAGCGGGCGGCAAAGCGCTTTGCGGCTGCCTGCCGCGCCTTTCAACGCGCCCGCGAGGCGGTAAGATGCTAGTGCTCTATGCGGGCGGCAGCGCGAGCGGAAAATCGGAGGCGGCCGAAGCGGCGGCCGTTTGCGCGGCAAAAAGCGGCGGGAAGTCCGCTCATCTATCTTGCGACCATGGAGCGCGGCGGTCGGGAGGCGGAAGCGCGGATCGAAAAACACCGGGCGCAGCGCGCCGAAAAGGGCTTTGTGACCATAGAACGGGCGCGCGCGGTGCATGAACTTTCGCTGCCCGCGAACGCTGCGGTCCTTTTGGAAGATCTCGGAAACTTGGTCGGAAACGAGCTCTTTTCGCCGGATGCGGCCGCGCGCTCGGAAGAAGATATTCTGCGGGCGCTAAACGAGAGCCTGCTTTCCCTTGAGGCAAAGTGCGGGCAACTCATCTTGGTCGGCGCTCTCCTTTCGGAGGAGCCGCGCTACGCGGATCCCGACACCGAGCGCTATGTACGCATTTTTTCCGCGCTGCAAAACGCGCTCGCCGCGCGCGCGGAAGCCGTGTATCTCGCGGAACTCGGAACTCTGCGCTGTCTCAAACGGAAGGAGGATGTATGAAGTATCTCCGCGCCTTTTTTTCATTGCCGCGGCCATGTACTCGCGGCTTCCGGTGCCGAATGTGCGCTGGGACGAGGAGAGCAAAGAGGCCGTACTCTTCTTGTTTCCGCTGCTCGGCGTCATTGAGGCGGGACTTATCTACCTGCTCGCAGGGCTTTTGCTTCGCGTTTCCGCGGGCGCGCCGCTCTCGGCTTTTTGTCTCACGGCGGCGCCCCTTCTCTTTACCGGCGGCATTCACTTTGACGGCTTTTTTTGGATACCGCGGATGCGCTGGGATCCTGGAAGGGAAAAGGAAGAGAAGCTCGCTATTTTTAAAGGATGTGCACGCGGGTTCCGCAGCGGTCTTACAGGGCGGACTCATGCTGCTCGCCGGTTTTGCGGCCTGGCTCAGCCTCTTGGAATCGGGGAATATGCCGGAACGTCTGCCGCAGCTTTTACCGATTTTTCCTCATGAGCCGTGCGCTCAGCGCGCTCTCGATTTACCTGCTCCCGAACGCAAGGGGAGCCGGAACGGTCTATGACTTTACGGCGGCGCGCGCGCGGCGTAAGGGGAGACTCATTTCCGGCTTCTATTTGCTCCTCGCCGCAGCGGCTCTTTTCGGCGCGGGAACTCTGTTCACGGGCGCTTGTATACTCGCTGCCGTGCTGCTTGCGGCGCTCTACAGCGGCGCCCGCGCAGCCCTCTCGTTCGGCGGCATGACGGGAGATCTCGCGGGCTTTCTCTTAACGAACTGCGAGACTGCCGGCCTGATCGCCGCCGCGCTTGCATTCCGCATATAAAGACCGTATAATCTAGGATTATTATATAAAATAAGAAGCAGTCAAAAAGTCCGCCTCGGGCGAGCAAATTCAGCAGCTGTCCGGACAAGGGCGAAGCTGAGAAAGGGGGACCGGACAGTATGGAAAAGGACCAGAGAGAATTGGAAAAAAACCGGCAGAATTTACAGACCCGGACGTACTCTATGAGGAGCTGATCGCAGCCATTGAGCGCTATCATCCCTCCGATGACACTTCGCTCATTCACCGCGCCTATATGACCGCGAAGAACGCACATATGGACCAGAAGCGGAAGTCCGGCGAGCCCTACATCATCCACCCGCTCTGTGTCGCGATTATTCTCGCGGATTTGGAGCTCGACAAGGAGAGCATCATCGCGGGACTTCTGCACGATGTCGTCGAGGACACGATACTCACGAAGGAGCAGATTGCGCGGGTCTTCGGGGACGATGTAGCCCTCCTGGTGGACGGCGTTACCAAGCTCACAAACCTGACCTGGACCAAGGACAGACTTGACATTCAGGCCGAAAATCTCCGCAGAATGTTTCTTGCGATGTCCCAGGATATCCGCGTCATTCTGATTAAGCTTGCGGACCGCCTTCACAACATGCGCACCCTGCAGCACATGAAGCCGGAAAAGCAGCGCGAAAAGGCGCAGGAGACGCTTGAAATCTATGCGCCGCTCGCGGACAGACTCGGTATCAGCCGCGTCAAGGTGGAGCTCGATGATTTGGCGCTCCGTTATCTGGAGCCGAAGGCTTATCACGAGATTGAAGAAAAAATCGAGGAGATGAGTCAAAGCAAGGAGCGCGTCATCGAGAGTCTGGTTGAAAAAGTCCAGCACCTCATGAACAGCGAGCACATTCCGAGCAGTGTAATCGGGCGGCGAAAGCACATCTTCTCGATTTATAAGAAGATGGTGAGTCAGAACAAGAGCTTTGACGAGATTTACGATATCTTCGCGGTGCGCGTGCTCGTGCAGGATTTGAAGGACTGCTATGCGGCGCTCGGTGCTCTGCATGTGAATTTTCACACCGCTTTCGGAGCGCTTTAAGGACTACATTGCGCGCCCGAAGCCAAACCGCTACCAGTCGCTCCACACAACCCTCATAGACCGCGGCGGCACCCTGTTTGAAGTGCAGATTCGCACCTATGAGATGGATAAGGTTGCCGAGTACGGTATCGCGGCGCACTGGAAGTACAAGGAGAAGGCAAAGGGCGAGAATCCCACGGTGACCGGCGGCGAGGCGGAGAAGATGCGCTGGCTCCGCCAGATTCTTGAGTGGCAGCGGGAGATGCCGGACAGCAAAGAATTTCTCTCGGGTGTCCGAAACGAGCTGAACCCGTTTACGGACATGGTCTATGCCTTTACCCCGAACGGCGATGTTAAGACTCTGCCGGCCGGCTCCACGCCGATTGACTTTGCGTATTCCATTCACTCCGCGGTCGGAAACTGCATGGTCGGCGCGCGCGTCAATGCGCGCATGGTGCCGCTGAACTATGTCATACAAAACGGAGATCGCGTCGAAATTCTGACTTCGCAGAACTCGCGCGGACCGAGCCGCGACTGGCTCAAGCAGGCCAAGAGCTCGCAGGCGCGGAATAAAATCAACCAGTGGTTTAAGACCGAACTCAAGGAAGAGAACATCGTGCGGGGCAAGGAGTTGCTCGCCGCCTATGCGAAGAGTCGCGGCCAGGACTGGGGCGAGTTAAACCGTCCGGAGTATCAGGAAAAGGTGCTGCGCCGCTATTCCATGCACGACTGGGACGCGGTGCTTGCGACTGTGGGACACGGCGGCATCAAAGAGGGCCAGGTTGTAAACCGCATGATTGAGGAGCGGAAACGGGCGCTCGCAAAGCAGATCTCGGATGAGACCGTGCTCGCAAACCTCGAGGAGAACAACAAGGAGAGCCAGATTGCGACGCTCCGCAGATCCGGAAACGGCATCGTCGTGAAAGGCATCCACGATCTTGCGGTTCACTTTTCGCGTTGCTGTGCGCCGGTTCCGGGCGATGAAATTGTCGGCTTCGTGACACGCGGCCGCGGTATTACGATACACCGCACGGACTGCATCAACATTTTATCCCTGCCGGAGATCGAGAGAGCTCGTCTCATCACGGCCGAATGGCAGCTGCCGGAGGGAGAGGAGAATCGCTACATTGCGACCTTGCGCGTGGTGGCGCACAATCGCACCGGCCTCTTGGTTGACATAAGCCGCGTCTTTACGGAGCGCGGGCTGGATGTGAAGGCTTTCAATACGAGAACCTCGAAGCAGGACATCGCGACGATGGACGTGACCTTCGAGATCGGCTCCGCGGAGGAGATACGCGCACTGCAGGATAAGCTACGGCAGTGCGAGGGGCATCATTGACATTGAGAGGAGTTGAGCCATGGGCGAGAGCAAACTTTCCGTTCTTTGCATGACACTGGGCATGGTGGAGACCAACTGTTACCTGGTTTGGAACAAAGAGAGCAAGGAGGCCCTCTTGATTGATCCGGCGGATTCCGCGCCGCAAATCGAGAAGGTGATACGCGAGCGGGAGCTTACGCTGAAGGCGCTCCTCTTGACCCACGGTCATTTCGATCATGTGCTCGCGGCCGATGCGCTGCGCGAGGCCTTTCATGTGCCGCTCTGCGCGGCGGCTCCCGAGGCGGAGACCTTGAACGACCCCGACTTAAACGGCGACGCGCGCTTCATGCGGAGCGGACTCCGCTTAAAAGCGGACCGCCTGTTTACGGACGGTGAGAAGGTAGACATACTCGGCAGCGAGATGCAGGTTATTTTTACCCCGGGGCACACGCGCGGTTCCTGCTGTTACTATTTCCCGGCGGAGCAAGTTCTCTTCTCGGGTGATACGCTCTTTCAGGGCTCCTTCGGCCGGGTGGATTTGCCGGGCGGCGACCTGCCGAGCTTAAAAAAGTCGCTGGACAAACTCTTTGCGCTTCCGGAGGATACGCTTGTGCTCCCGGGGCATATGGGCGAGACCAGCATAGGCGAAGAGCGGAAGAGCAACCCGATTTTCTATTACTGAGACAGGGCAAAAACAGATGATATCCTTACAATTACAGGACGTCCCCTTTGAACAGGACGTCCGGGAACTTTTTCATGGCGTTTTTTCCGGGACAGAGCTTCAGCCATGTGCCGGAACAAGACGCCATGATTTCTTGTATCATGAAGGCCTGTGCGGAAGCGGGCGCCGCGCCGCGGCTCGGCAGCTATCACGCCGAGATACGGACGGCCGAGGGCCGGGTGCTTCGCTTTGAGAGCGCTTGGGTGGAAGAGCGCATCGAGAGTAAGAATGAATTGAAGCGGGCGCTCTACCGTGCGCTCACCGAGCTCACGGGGAAAGCGCTTCCCTGGGGCACGCTGACCGGCATACGTCCCGCAAAGCTTGCGCTCACGAGACTGCAAGAGGGGAAGTCGGCGGATGAAGTCCGGGCCGAATTCAAACGCGATTTCTTTTTGAGTGACGCGCGAAACGAGCTCTGTGTGAGGACCGCCGAAAATGAGCTCCGCGCAATTCGCGGCCTCGACTTTTCGACGGGCTACAGTCTCTACATCGGCATTCCCTTCTGCCCGACGACCTGTCTCTATTGCTCCTTCCCCTCCTATCCGATCGGAAGTAAGAAGAGTACGGTCTACCTCGCAGCCTTAAAAGAAGAAATCCGTCTGGTCGCGGAGCTCATGGCGGAAAAGCGCCTCGACGCAATCTATGTGGGCGGCGGGACGCCGACCAGTCTAAGCGCAGCGGAGCTCGAGGATCTCCTCGGCTTTGTGAGAGGGCTCTTCGATCTCTCGGCGCTTCGGGAATTTACGGTTGAGGCCGGACGCCCGGACAGCATAAGCCGCGAGAAGCTGATTGTCCTAAAAGAACAGGGCGCAGACCGCATCAGCATCAATCCCCAGACCCTAAAGCAAGAGACCCTTGACCTAATCGGGCGCTTTCATACGGTCGACCAGTTCACGGAGAGCTTTCGGCTCGCGAGGGAGCTCGGCTTTGACAACATCAACACCGACCTCATCATGGGGCTTCCGAACGAGAGCGAGGCGGATGTGCGGCGCACCATGGAGGGCATACGCGCGCTTTCGCCGGACGATGTGACCATACATAGTCTCGCCTTAAAGCGTGCGGCGCGCCTCAACACAAAGCGCGAAGACTATGCGGATGTCAGCTACGGAGACGCGAACCGCATGGTGGAGCTCGCTTCTTCCTACTGCGAGGAGATGGGGCTCTCGCCTTATTACCTCTACCGCCAAAAAAATATGGCGGGAAACTTGGAGAATGTGGGCTGGTGTAAAAAAAGGGCAAGGAGGGTCTCTACAACATTCTCATCATGGAAGAACTCGAGACCATTGTAGGCTGCGGCGCGGGAACGACAACGCGGGTGATGCGCGGCGCCGGGCAATACGATCGCCTCGAGAATGTAAAGGATCCCGGACTCTATGTGGAACGTCTCAAGGAGATGCTCGCAAAAAGGAGCGTGCCCTCGGCGGAGATGTGCTAAGATAAAGAGATAGAGACGATACGGAGAAGTGCCAATCGGAGAGAAGGAGGGTAAGGCGATGAGTTTAAAGAAGCAGCCGGTCACAGGAATGAAGGATATTCTGCCGGACGAGATGACCTTGCGGGGATTATTTGATCGGTGTCATCAAGGAGACCTACCGCAGCTTTGGTTTCACCCCCATGGAGACCCCCTGTGTGGAGCACATTGAGAATTTGACGAGCAAGCAGGGGCGGCGACAACGAGAAGCTGATTTTCAAAAATTTTAAAGCGCGGCGAAGCTCCGCCTCTCGGAGGCGGCGGGCGAGGAAGATCTCTGCGACAGCGGTCTCCGCTACGATTTGACGCTTCCGCTGACCCGTTACTATGCGAACAATGCGGCGAAGCTGCCGAGTCCCTTTAAGGCGCTGCAGTGCGGATCGGTCTGGAGAGCGGACCGTCCGCAGAAGGGCAGATACCGCCAGTTCACCCAGTGCGACATCGATATCCTCGGTGAGGAGAGCAATCTCGCCGAAATCGAGCTGATCCTCGCAATCGCGAAGACCTTAAAGAAGCTGGTTCCGACCAATGACTTCCTGGTCCGTGTGAACGACAGAAAGATACTGCGCGCCATGGTGGCTTTTGCGGGCTTCCCGGCGGGGCAGGAGGACAGCGTTTTGATTACGCTCGACAAGATGGATAAGATCGGCATGGAAGGTGTCCGCGCGGAGCTCATTGAGAACGGCGCGAGCGAGGCATCCGCGGAGAAGTACCTGGGGCTTCTTGAAAATCTCGGGAACGATGCGGCGGCGGTGCGCGGACTCGGCGAAACCCTCGGCGATTTCCTTGAGGCAGGCACCGCGGAGGGCCTTGCGGAGATTATGGAGGCCGTTAAGAGCGTGAGCGGCGGCGCGGTCAAGATTCAGTTTGACCCGACCTTGGTGCGCGGCATGGGCTACTACACGGGCTCCATCTTCGAGGTTTCGATGGAAGGTTTCGGCGGTTCGGTCGCGGGCGGCGGCCGCTACGATAAGATGGTCGGCAAGTTCACGGGCACGGATGTCCCGGCCTGCGGTTTCTCGATCGGCTTTGAGCGCATCATCGCAATCCTCATGGATCAGCAGTACGTGATTCCCTCGCAGAAGGAGAAGGTCGCGATTTTGCTCGACAAGAAGCTCAGTGCAGCGCGACGCGGCGAGGCACTGCTCGAAGCGGAGCGCGAGCGCGAGGCCGGCAAGGATGTGCTGGTCACCAAGATGGCAAAGAACAAGAAGTTCCAGCGAGACCAGCTCTCGCAGCAGGGCTATACGGATTTCCGGGATTATTTGAGGCATAAGAGGGGAGATACAGTATGTCGGAGTCAATGAGAGGCTTGAAGAGAACACATCGCTGCGGCGAAGTGGTGGGAGCGGAGCTCGGCAGTGAAGTCACGGTCATGGGATGGGTGCAGCGCAGCCGCAATAAGGGCGGCGTCGTTTTCACCGATCTTCGCGACCGCAGCGGCCTGCTCCAGCTCATTTTCGAGGAAGAGGACTGCGGAGAAGAGGTGTTCCGCAAGGCACAGAGCTTAAAGAGCGAGTACTGCATTGCGGTCGAGGGACGGCTTGAGCGCCGCTCGGACCCGAACCCGAAGCTCCCGACCGGTGAGCTCGAGGTGCGGGCAAAGACACTGCGCATACTCTCGGAGTCCGAGACCCCGCCTTTCCCGATTGAGGAGAACACGAAGACGCGCGAGGAATTGCGCTTAAAGTACCGCTTCCTCGATCTTCGCCGTCCGGACCTGCAGGCGAGAATCATGCTGCGCTCCAAAATCGCGGCGGAGATTCGCCGCTTTATGACCGGCGAGGGCTTTCTTGAGATCGAGACCCCGACCCTGATTAAGTCGACGCCCGAGGGCGCGCGCGACTACCTGGTGCCGAGCCGTGTCCACCCGGGCAGCATGTACGCGCTGCCGCAGTCTCCGCAGCTCTTAAAGCAGCTGCTCATGTGCTCCGGCTACGACCGCTACTTCCAGCTGGCGCGCTGCTACCGCGATGAGGACCTGCGCGCGGACCGCCAGCCGGAGTTCACCCAGGTCGATATGGAGCTTTCCTTTGTGAATGCGGACGATGTGCTCGCAGTCAATGAGAAGCTTCTGCACAGCTTGTTCAAAGAAGTGCTCGGCGTCGAGGTGCAGCTTCCCATTCAGCGCATGACCTGGAGAGAGGCGATGGAGCGCTACGGCTCCGACAAGCCGGATCTTCGCTTCGGAATGGAACTCACGGATGTCTCGGCGGTTGTCAAGGACTGCGAGTTCGCGGTCTTTGCGGGCGCGCTATCGGCGGGCGGCAGCGTGCGCGGCATACGCGTGGACGGCCAGGGCCATATGCCGAGAAAGAAGATCGACGCGCTTGTCGAATTTGCAAAGGGCTACGGCGCAAAGGGCCTCGCCTATGTCGCGGTTCAGGAGGACGGAAGCCTGAAGTCCTCGTTTGCGAAGTTTATGAAGGAAGAGGAGATGCAGGCGCTCGTTTCGGCCATGGGCGGCAAGAAAGGCGACCTTCTGCTCTTCGCGGCGGATAAGAACAAGACGGTCTTTGACGTGCTCGGTGCGCTCCGCGTGGAGCTTGCGCGCCAGCTGGAACTCCTCGACAAGAACGAGTTCCGCTTTGTCTGGATTACGGAATTCCCGCTCCTTGAGTGGTCGGAGGAAGAGGCGCGCTTCAAGGCGATGCACCATCCCTTCACGATGCCCATGGAAGAGGACTGGGATAAGATTGACAGCGATCCGGGTGCGGTCCGCGCCGAGGCCTATGACATTGTCTTAAACGGCAATGAGATCGGCGGCGGTTCGGTTCGTATACACCGCTCGGATGTGCAGGAGAAGATGTTCGAGGTGCTGGGTCTCACGAGAGCGGTTGCGGAGGAGCGTTTCGGCTTCCTGCTCGATGCCTTCCGCTACGGTGTGCCGCCGCACGCGGGTCTTGCCTACGGCCTTGACCGCCTGGCGATGCTCATGGCGGGTGCGGACACGATACGCGACGTCATTGCATTCCCGAAGGTCAAGGACGCTTCGGATCTCATGATGAACGCACCGGATATTGTCGAGGAGAAGCAGCTGGAGGAGCTCTCTCTCTCTCTGCTTCCGGGAGAATCAGGCGTGAACAACGAAACGATTAAGATCTTGATTGCGGACGATGAGGCGCGCATGCGCGCCCTCGTCCGCGATTATCTGCGGGTCAAGGGCTATCAGGTCCTGGAGGCTGAGAACGGCGCGGAGGCGCTCGCGGTCTTCGAGCGGGAACCCGATATTGCCCTCGTGCTTTTGGATGTCATGATGCCGGAACTCGACGGCTTTGAGACCTTGAAGGAGCTGCGCCGCATTTCGGAAGTGCCGGTGCTCATGCTCACCGCGCGGAGCGAGGAGAGGGATGAGCTTCGGGGCTTTTCGCTCGGCGCGGACGAGTACATCGCAAAGCCCTTCAGCCCGAAAGTGCTCATGGCACGCGTCGAGGCCGTTTTAAAGCGCACCGCGGCGAATCCGGAGGGCGTCGTGATAGAGATTGCCGGCATACGGCTCGACGAGCGCGCCCACGAAGTCAGCGTGGACGGAAAGAGCATAGACTTGAGTTTCAAGGAGTTCGAACTGCTTCGCTACTTCCTGGAGAACAAGGGCATTGCGCTTTCGCGGGAAAAGATTTTGAACCACGTCTGGAATTACGACTACTTCGGCGATGCGCGCACCATAGACACACATGTGAAGAAACTCCGGGCCAAGATGGGAGAGAAGGGTGCATACATCCGCACCATCTGGGGCATGGGCTATAAATTCGAGCCGGAGGAGGCGTGAAACAGTCGATACGCCTGCGCTTTACGGCGCTGATTTCTGGTGCTCACCCTGCTCATGGCGGGGCTGCTCCTTGCAAACAGCTTCGGTCTGGAGCGCTTTTACCGCAATCAGAAGGTGAGAGATCTTGAGCGTGCCTACCGGGATCTCGATTTGCTCGCCGCGGAGAAGGGGGCGGAATCCGCGGAGATGGAAGAGCTGCTCCGCACCTACAGCAGCCGCTACAACATCATGGTGGCGATTGTGGACACGGCGAACTCAAAGCTCTTACAGAGCAGCGAGAACGGAAAGAGCAGGCTCTATCAAAGGGTACAGCGCTATCTCTTTCAACAGGAAGATGACAGCAAGACCCGGGTGTTAAAGCGAAGCGAGAACTACACCATTGTGCAGGCTTATGATGCGAGCAGCCAGAGCGCGAACATTGACTGCTTTGCCTATCTCTCGGACAACCAGACCCTGCTGCTCATGACCACGCCGGTTGCGAATCTCAAGGAGAGTGTACGGCTCGCAAACCGCTTTCTCTTTTATGTGGGAGCACTGACGCTTTTGTTCGGCGTCTTTCTGGTCTGGGGCATGACCTCCCGGATTACGGGTCCCATACGCTCGCTCGCGGCCCTCTCCGAAAAACTGGGGCACATGGATTTTTCGGAGCGCTACCGCGGTCAGAACGAGGATGAGATCGGTGTGCTCGGCAAAAACATGAACAGCATGGCGGAACAGCTGGAACGAGCCATACTGGACTTAAGGGAAGCGAACCGCAAGCTGCGCGACGATCTTGCGCGCAAGGAAGAAATCGATGAGATGCGGCGGGAGTTCATCGCGAATGTCTCCCATGAGCTGAAAACCCCGATTGCCCTGATTCAGGGCTATGCGGAGGGCCTTGCGGACGGGCTTTGCGAGGAGAAAGAGATGCGGGAACAGTATCTCGGCGTGATTCTCGACGAGGCGGAGCGCATGAACAAGTTGGTGCGCCGGTTACTCACACTTTCGCAGTTGGAATCCGAGCACCCGGACTTGAATCTCGAAGTTTTTGATCTCCGGGAGAGCGCGGAGAGCGTGCTCCGGAAAACACAGGTGCTCGCAGAGGAGAGCGGGGCAAAGAGTTTGCTGCTCGCGCCGAAGGAAGCGCTTTTGGTGCGCGCCGATGCCTTCCGCATCGACGAAGTGCTCATGAATTACGTGAGCAATGCCTATCATCATGTGAGCGAGGGCGGCGAAGTCAGGCTGAGTCTTCGCGTCGAAGGGGAGCGGGCGCACTGTGAGGTCTTTAACAGCGGAAAACCGATACCGGAGGCCGATTTGGAGCGTGTGTTTGAGAAGTTCTACAAAGTCGACAAGGCGCACACCCGGAAGTACGGCGGGAGCGGAATCGGGCTCTCGATTGTGCGCGCCATTATGACCCAACACAATATGCCCTGCGGCGTGCGAAATGCCGAGAACGGCGTGGTATTTTGGTTTGAACTGCCGCTCGCCCCGACATAAACCACAGGATGTGCTTCCGAAACACTAGATGTGGTGCCTTGCCGAAAAGTCGACACAAAACTTGTGTAATTTGCCCATTGCTTTTTGAATCTTGTGAACTCTGACGAGGGTGCAAACGCACTTACTGGAGTTTTCTCGCTCTGTTTCGGCGCTTTGCCATGTTTTCAATTCCAGTCAAGAGCGGTACACTATAGAAGCCCCAATTATGGGGCTTCTGTTTTATTGATACTCCACATCTAGTGGAGATGAACCGTGAAAGAGGGGAACGGGATGGAAACCAAGGTCAGAACCAATGTCATTAAGCGCAACGGCCAGGAAGTGGAGTTTGACATCGAAAAATCGTGAATGCGATTGAGGCGGCAAACCGCGAGGTGGACAGAATTCACCAGATGAACACCTACCAGATTCAGGCGATTGCGGATAAGATTGCCGCAGAGGTTGCGAACATTAAGCGCGCCGTCAACGTCGAGGACATCCAGGAGATGGTCGAAACCGGCATCATGGAGATGCGCGGCTTTGAGGTTGCGCAGAAGTACATTCGTTACCGCTATAAGAGAAGCCTTGCACGTCATGCGAATACGACGGACGAGGGCATACTCTCCCTGATTGACCAGGCGAACGAGGAAGTGAAGCAGGAGAACTCGAACAAGAACCCGGTCATCAACTCGACCCAGCGCGACTACATGGCGGGAGAAGTCTCGAAGGACCTGACGCGCCGCATTCTGCTCCCCGAGGAGATTGTGAAGGCGCACGAGGAGGGCTTGATTCACTTCCACGACTCCGATTATTACGCGCAGCGCGAGCACAACTGCGACCTCATCAACTTGGAGGACATGTTGCAGAACGGCACCGTGATCAGCGAGACCATGATCGAGAAGCCGCACAGCTTCTTCACGGCCTGCAATGTCACGACCCAGATTGTCGCACAGGTCGCTTCGAACCAGTACGGCGGACAGTCCTTTACGCTCTCGCACCTCGCGCCCTTTGTCGACGTGAGCCGTCAGAGATTCGCAAGGCGGTTCTGGAGGAGAGAGAACTATGCGGCGAGTCCGCGGACGATGAAATTGTGAATCGCATCACCGAGCGCAGACTGAAAGAAGAGATTCGCAGCGGTATTCAGACCATTCAGTACCAGCTGATTACGCTCATGACCTGTAACGGTCAGGCTCCCTTCGTGACCATGTTCATGTACCTCGACGAGGTTCCGGAGGGCCGCTTAAGAGATGACCTCGCGAGCATCATCCGCGAAGTGCTGCTGCAGAGAATGCGCGGCGTCAAGAACGAGAAGGGTGTCTGGATTACCCCGGCCTTCCCGAAGCTGATCTACGTTCTGGATGAGGACAATATCAGCGAGGATGCGCCGTACTGGGAGCTCACCGAGCTCGCTGCGGAGTGCACCGCGAAGCGTCTCGTGCCGGACTACATCTCGGCGAAGAAGATGAAGGAGTACAAGAACGGCGATGTGTACCCGTGCATGGGTTGCCGCTCCTTCCTGACCCCGGATCTCGAGGGACTCGGCGAGAACGGCGCACACAAGTACTACGGCCGCTTCAACCAGGGCGTCGTGACCATTAACCTCGTCGATGTTGCCTGCTCCTCTTACGGCGATATGGACAAGTTCTGGGAGATACTCGAGGAGAGACTGGAGCTCTGCCACCGCGCGCTGCGCTGCCGCCACGAGAGACTGCTCGGCACCGTCTCCGACGTTGCCCCCATACTCTGGCAGCACGGTGCACTGGCGCGCTTACGGAAGGGCGAGACCATTGATAAGCTCCTGTTTGACAATTATTCAACCATCTCGCTCGGCTATGCGGGTCTCTATGAGATGTGCATGCGGATGACGGGCAAGAGCCACACCGACGCGGAAATCGGCCGTCCGTTCGCAATCAAGGTCATGCAGAAGCTGAACGACAAGTGCGCGGAGTGGCGCGAGGCGGAGCGCATCAGCTATTCGATTTACGGAACGCCGATGGAGTCCACGACCTACAAGTTCGCAAAGAGCCTGCAGAAGCGCTTCGGCATCATTCCGGGTGTCACGGACAAGAACTACATCACCAACAGCTACCACGTCCACGTGAGCGAGAAGGTCGATGCCTTCCAGAAGCTCTCGTTTGAGGCGGATTTCCAGAAGCTCTCCCCGGGAGGTGCCATCAGCTATGTCGAGGTGCCGAATCTGCAGAACAATATCCCGGCGGTGCTCTCGATGATGCGTTATATTTACGATCACATCATGTACGCGGAGCTCAACACGAAGAGCGATTACTGCCAGGTCTGCGGCTACGACGGTGAGATTAAGATTCGCGAGAACGAGAACGGCAAATTGATTTGGGAGTGCCCGAACTGCGGCAACCACGATCAGGAGAAGCTCTTTGTCGCGCGGAGAACCTGCGGCTACATCGGCACGCAGTTCTGGAACCAGGGAAGAACGCAGGAGATTCGCGACCGCGTCCTGCATGTCTCGACCGCGAAGCGGGAGGCAGGTTGTAAGAGCGTCGAGGACTGAGAAGTCCGGGAGGAAGAATGAATTACGGACAGGTATTTTATGCGGATACGGCAAATGGCATAGGCGCGCGCATCTCGCTCTTTGTGAGCGGGTGCACGCACCACTGTCCGGGTTGTTTTAACGAGGAGACCTGGGATTTTAATTTCGGCGACCCTTTCACGAGAGAGGTCGAGGACGATATCATTGAGCATCTGCGCCCCTCCTATATCGACGGGCTCTCGCTGCTCGGCGGCGAGCCCATGGAGGCGCAGAACCAACGTGCCCTCCTGCCGTTTTTGGAGCGGGTTAAGCACGAGGTGCCGCATGCGACCGTTTGGATATACTCGGGCTATACCTTTGAGGAACTTCTGGACACGGAAAACCGCCGCTGTCATACCGAGGCGACCAGGCGCATCCTGGAGCTCGCGGACATTCTGGTGGACGGCAAGTTCATACTCGCGGAAAAGGACGTGAAACTCCGCTTCCGCGGCAGCAGAAATCAGCGCATTCTGGAACTGAAGGAGAGCCTCAAGGAAAACCGTCCCGTGCACTCGCGCTACGAGAATCCGATCAAACACCATTATTAATTGAATGAATGGACTGCGATAGTATAATCTCATAGGGTCAGCGGCCCCTCCTGTGCTAAAATGAAGCAATCACAGGGAGGGGCTTTTTATATGAAAATCAGTCAGTTATTGAAAGAAAAACAGGTTACACTCTCACTTGAAGTATTTCCGCCGAAGACCTCCGAGAAATACGAGGCGACTGCGGCGAATGCAAAGAAGATAGCGGCACTGCATCCGGACTTCATGTCCGTGACCTACAGCGCGGGCGGCGGCACGGGTGACTTTACGGCGGAAATCGCGGCGGAGATTCAGAACGGCTACGGCGTTCCGACTCTTGCGCACTTGACCTGCGTTTCTTCCTCGCGGGAGCACGTGAGCAAAATGCTTGCGCTCTACAAGGAAAAGGGCATTGAGAATATTCTTGCGCTCCGCGGAGATTTACCGCAGGACGGCACGCGCTCGGAAGACTACCGCTATGCGGTACAGTTGATTCGCGATATCAAAGAGAGAGGGCGATTTCTTCTGCCTCGGCGGTGCCTGCTATCCGGAGGGACATGTGGAGTGCGAGCACAAGGAGGACGATATTCAGTTCTTAAAGGAGAAGGTGGATGCGGGTCTCGACTTCCTGACAACCCAGCTTTTCTTTGACAACAATATTTTTTATAACTTCCTCTACCGCGCGAGGGAGAAGGGCATTTCGGTTCCGATCATCGCGGGCATCATGCCGATTACCAGAGCAGAGCAGTTAAAGCGCTCGGTCGCAATGTCCGGCACGGCGGTGCCGCAGCGCTTCCGCGCGATTGTGGATCGCTTCGGTGAGCGAAAAGAGGCGATGGAGCAGGCGGGTGTCATCTATGCGGCAGAGCAGATTGTGGATCTCATTGCGAACGGCGTGACCCACATCCATGTATACACGATGAACCGCCCGCAGATTGCGGAGCGCATTTTAAACCAGCTCTCGGAGATTGTCGACTGATGGATGCGCGGGAATTGGAACTCGATTACAGCGAGGTGTATCGCTACCTCGGTTACCGAAAGGGAACACCGGAGGGCGAAGTGAAAGAAGTCGTGGAGCGCTGTGTCGGGGAATTGGTGGCGCAGGCGGAGCTACGCTCGGTTGCGCGGCGCTTTCCGCTCGAATTTCTCGGCGAGCAGCGCTTTCGCATCGGCGACATGGAGCTTGAGAGCCGGGCGCTCGCCCGGAACATGCGCGGCTGCGACGAGGCCTACCTCATGGCGGCGACCATAGGCTTTGCGATGGACCGGCTCGCGGCACGCGCATCGGCAATCGGGCGCATGAGCCGGGCTGTCATCTATCAAGCCGCGGGCGCCATGCTGATTGAGAGTTATTGCGACGCACTGAACCGGAAACTCAAGGAAGAGGCGGCTGCGGAGGGGAAATTCCTGCGCCCGCGCTTCTCGCCGGGCTACGGTGATTTGCCGCTCGCAATTCAACCCGAGCTGTTTCGCGTGCTCGAAGTGCAGAAGAATACGGGAATTACTCTGACCGAGAGCCTTTTGATGATGCCGACCAAGTCGGTCACGGCGCTGATCGGGGTTTCGACGGAAGACTCCCACTGCCTGATTCAGGGCTGTGAGAGCTGCGGAAAGAAAGACTGTAGTTTTCGGAGATAAAAGAGGGAGATCAAAGAGATGGAGAAGAGAGATTTACGTGCCTGTCTCGGCAAGGAGTGGCTCTACTGTGACGGCGGAACCGGCTCCCTCCTGCAGGAAAAGGGCTTAAAGGGCGGAGAACTGCCGGAGCGCTGGAACTTGGAGCGTCCGGAAGATGTGATAGAAATTGCGGAGTCCTACTTCCGCGCGGGCGCCGACATTGTCAATACCAATACCTTCGGCGCAAACCGCCTGCACTATGCGGACAGGGCAGAGCTCGAGCAAATTGTCCGAGCGGGGGTCCGCCATGTAAAAACGGGACTTCAGCGCAGCGGCCGTACGGACGGTTTTGTCGCGCTGGACTTGGGCCCGACCGGCCGCCTCTTAAAGCCGATGGGCGATCTCGCCTTTGAGGAATGCGTCGAGATATTCGCGGAAGTGGTGCGCTGGGGCAGGGATGAGGGCGCGGATCTCGTGCTGATCGAGACCATGTCCGACGCGATGGAGGCAAAGGCTGCGGTGCTGGCCGCAAAGGAAAACTCGGATCTCCCTGTCTTTGTCACAACGGTCTTTGACGAGAAGGGGAAGATGCTGACCGGCGGCACGGTGGAGAGCGTCACCGCGATGCTCGAGGGACTCCGGGTCGACGCGCTCGGCGTAAACTGCGGCCTCGGCCCGCTGCAGCTCTACCCGATTGTGAAACAGCTCCGCGAAGTCTGCTCGCTTCCCATCATTGTAAATCCGAATGCCGGACTGCCGCATGCGAAGGACGGCGTGACCTACTACGATCTCGGCGCGGCGGACTTCGCCGCGGAGATGAAGAAAATTGCGGAGCTCGGTGTCCACGTGCTCGGCGGCTGCTGCGGCACCACGCCGGAGCACATTCGCCTCGAAATCGAAGCGACGCGCGCCCTTCCGTTTGAAGCGCCGGTAAAAAAGCATCGCGCCGTGGTCTCTTCGTTCTCGCAGACGGTAGAGCTCGGCAAGCGCCCCATCATCATAGGCGAGCGCATCAACCCGACCGGCAAGAAGCGTTTTAAAGAGGCGCTCCGAACGGGCGATATCGAGTACATCTTGGAGCAGGGCATAGAGCAGGAAGAAGCGGGCGCCGATATGCTGGATGTGAACGTGGGTCTTCCGGAAATCAACGAGCCGGAGATGCTGGAGACGGTGATGACCAGACTCCAGGGTGTCACGGCACTGCCGCTCCAGCTCGACACGACAAATTTGGAGGCATTGGAGCGCGGCCTTCGTCTCTACCACGGCAAGGCCATGATTAACTCCGTAAACGGCAAGGAGGAGAGCCTTGAGACCGTACTCCCGCTGGTCGCCAAGTACGGCGGCGTGGTGGTGGGTCTTGCCCTCGATGAAGAGGGAATTCCTGAGGATGTCGAGGGGCGCATGCGCGTCGCGAAGAAGATTTACGCGCGCGCGGCGGAGTACGGCATTCCGCCCGAGGACATTATCATCGACGGCCTCGCGATGACCATCTCGACCGACGACAACTCGGCCAATGTGACCCTTGAGGTGCTGCGCCGCGTCCGGGATGAGCTGCACGGGCACTCGATCCTCGGTGTCAGCAATATTTCTTTCGGTCTGCCGCAGCGAGAGCTGATCAACAGCTTTTTCTTTGCGCTTGCGATGAAGAGCGGACTCTCCTGCGCGATTATCAATCCGAACAACGAGGCAATGATGGCGGCCTACCGCTCTTACCTCGCGCTCTCGGGACTCGACCGGCAGTGCCAGGGCTATATCGCGGAATATGCGGGCAAGAGCAATATATTTGCGGGCAAGGGGGCTACGGCGGCATCCGGCGCCCCGGCACAGCCGAGGGGCGGCGGTGCGGAGCTCCCGGAGGGCATGGAGGCTTCCCCCCTCATCGATGCCATTCGCTTCGGCCTCGGCGAGAAGGCGCGGGAGGAGACCACGCGCCGCATTGCGGAGGGGGAAGCGCCGCTCGACATTGTGAATCAAGAGCTCATTCCCGCCCTCGACGTGGTGGGCAAAGCTTTGAAAAGGGCACGCTCTTCCTGCCGCAGCTTCTCATGGCCGCGGAGGCGGCGAAGGCCGCCTTTGAGGTGGTCAAGCAGTCCATGAGCGGCACGGCGCGAAAGGAGCGCGGCAGCGTGATTCTCGCGACCGTGAAGGGAGATATCCACGACATCGGCAAGAACATTGTTAAGGTGCTCATGGAGAACTACGGCTACAAGGTCTATGACCTTGGCCGCGATGTGCCGGCGGAGGCCATCTTAGAGACCGCGCTCAAGCACGATGTGAAACTGGTGGGGCTCAGTGCGCTGATGACGACGACTGTTGTCAATATGGAGGCGACCATCAAGCTGCTCCGCGAGAAAAAGCCGGACGCAAAGGTCGTGGTCGGCGGCGCCGTCATGACCAAGGAGTACGCGGACGATATCGGTGCGGACTGCTACGCGAAAGAAGCCATGGACACCGTGCGCTACGCGGATACGCTGTTCCCGGAAACATAAAGAAAGAGCGAGACAGCAAGGAGAGAAGCTATGTCTTTATTGCAACCGAAGGGGGAGATACTCGCATTCAATCATAAGAGAGCCTGCGGACTCTGGCTGATTGCGGTGTCACTGGTGATTTTTGCGGCCGCGCTGATCGGCGGAAAACAAATCATCAATATGCCGGTGTTCAGCCTGGGCTATATCACAGCATTTTTCTCTATCAATGCGAATAAAAGTCTTCTGAAGCGTTTCTCAGACGGCCCCTCGAGTCCGTTCCAAAGAAAGGTGGGATTTTACGCAGTCATTTCGCTGTTTGTGCTGATGTCCCTGTTCGGCGGACCGTATTTCGCAAGCGAAAACTGGAGACGCATCTGGCTCGGCGCCTTACTCGCCACCGCGCTTCATTTCCTGCCTTTTTATTATGTGCACGGGAAATCGATGCTTGTTCTGAGTCTCGTTTCTACGGTGAATATTGCGCTCGGATATGCCTTTCCGGAACTTCCGCTGGTCTGCACCGCTTATGCGGATGCGGCAATTAAACTCGGTTTCGGCGTATATCTCTTTTGCTTCTCGAAGCCGTCGAAGCAAAGCTAAAGTGATGGGACAAAGAGAGTCGGTAAAAAAGACAGGGCGAATCAAAGGATGGAAATACAAAAGGCAGAGCGAATTCGCCCTGCCTTTTTTCGTTTGGTGCACCTGATTTACTTCGTGCCGAAGATGCGGTCGCCCGCGTCGCCGAGACCCGGGAGAATGTAGGCATGCTCGTTCAACTGGCGGTCTAAGTGCCCCACATAAATCTGGATGTCGGGATGCGCTTTCTGAAGGCGCTCCAAGCCTTCCGGCGCTGCGATGATGCACATGAACTTGATTTCTTGCCGCCGTGCTGCTTGATCATACGAATGGCATCGCAGGCGGAACCGCCGGTTGCGAGCATGGGGTCTGTGACCACAATGGTGCGCTCTTCAATCGGCGTGGGGAGTTTGCAGTAGTATTCAACCGGCTCGTGAGACTTCGGATCGCGGTACAGACCGATATGGCCTATCTTAGCGGTAGGAACCAGAGCCTGAATGCCGTTAACCATGCCGAGACCTGCGCGGAGTATCGGCACGACCGCCATCTTTCTGCCGGCAATGACCGGCGAAGGCGTGCGTTCAAGCGGGGTCTCGACCTCAATATCCTCGGTCTCCAAATCCGCAAGGGCCTCGTAGCCCATCAGCATGCTGATCTCCTCGACCAGGCTGCGGAATTCGTTGGTTCCGGTCGTCTTGTCGCGGAGACGGGTAATCTTATGCTGTACCAGCGGGTGGCGGTTCACAAATACTTCTCCCATGTATAGACCTCCTGTCATGGTTGTCTGATGCTTTCTTAACGCTTATGCTTTCAGTCATTTTAGCACGGCACACAAGCGGTGACAATGAGAGTTCCGATGTGCTATACTGAAAGCCGTGAACGGAGGTTTTTATGCTGCGTGAAGATAAGATACGTCTGATGCATGAAATCGCAAAATACGAGAAGAGTGCAGACGAATGGGAGCGTCCCGCGAAAGAATATTTTCGAGGGGACTATATCGGCATGCACCTTTTGCAGTCTTTTTTGAGTTTTACTCTGAGCTATGCGCTGATACTCGGTATCGTATCGCTCTATCACTTAGAACATATTTTAAATGCGGTCAATGTATTGATTGTGTTCCGCTTTGTTCTGCGCTGCGTCGTGGCGTATGTGGTCGGTCTCTTGCTGTTTGAAATCCTGACTTACATTGTGTTCCGGCGGCGCTACGACAAATCGGCGGCGAGGCGCACGGAACATCTGCGCTGCTTGAATCGCCTTAAAAAGCGCTATGACACCGAGGAGAGAATCAAGGAACTCGCAAAGGAGGAGGGCGCGAATGCTTAATTTGTTTGTGTTTCGCGAGAAACTGCGTGCATGTTATGCGCGCTTTGGGAATATCATTGTTCCCGTCCTGCATTTTTCGACGGCGCTGCTTGCGCTTGTGCTGCTGAACAACGGCATGGGCTACGAGCGGCGCCTCCGTGCGCCGGTCGCTGTGCTGCTCATTTCGCTGCTCTCGGCCTTTTTGCCCTGGGGCGGTATCTGCGTGGTGCTCGGCATCGCGGTGCTTCTCCATATTTTTGCGGTCTCGGCGGAATTTGCGCTGATCACGCTCGCCTTTCTCCTGGTACTCGCGCTGCTCTACTACGGCTTTTCCCCGCGGGACAGCGTCATTCTCATTCTGACGCCGATGCTCTTTGAGTTGAAGCTTCCGTATCTCCTGCCCATCCTGGTGGGACTCGGCGGTTCGGTGTTCTCGGTGATTCCGCTCTCCGGCGGCATTGTCCTCTACTACATCATCAACTATGTACACAACAACGCGGCGCCGCTTACAAACGGGGAGTCCGTGGATGTCGCGCAGAAGTACCTGCAGATGCTGAACGGCGTTCTGCTCGATAAGACGCTGATTCTCTATCTGCTGGCATTCTCGATTTCGCTGCTGGTGGTCTGGTGTGTGCGGAGACTGTCTATGGATTATGCCTGGGACGCAGGTATACTTGCGGGCATACTCACCATGCTCTTTGTGTTTTTTCTCGGGAATTTCTGGTACGGTGTCGGTGTCAATATCGTGCCTCTGCTCTTAGGGCTCGTGCTCGCGGGTCTGCTCGCCGAACTTTACCGCTTTCTGGTATTCAGCGTCGACTATACGCGAACGGAGTACTCCCAGTTCGAGGACGATGACTACTACTATTATGTAAAGGCGGTGCCGAAGATCACGGTCGCGGCGCCGGAGCCCAAAACGCAGACAATCAACACGCCGAAGCGCTCGAGACGAAGCGCGGACGAAGGCGAGACGAAGAGGTAGGCCATGCAGCTGTTCTTTCAGAATTTGAGCGCGGGAATGGAGTTTTTGCCGCGGCTCTCGCTCACGGGCATCATTGAGATTTGCATTATATCCTGGATGACCTATGCGTTTTTGACCTGGGTCATGGACACAAAGGCGTGGATACTGCTCCGCGGACTCTTGCTGATTGTCGCCTTTGTCGGCTTTTGCACCCTCTTTCATCTGGACACTATACTCTGGTTGCTCGGTCAGATTACGACCATAGCCGTGACGGCGCTGATCATCATCTTCCAGCCGGAGCTCCGCTCCGCGCTCGAGCAGCTCGGAAACCGGAATATACTCTCTTTCTTAAACGGACTGATGGGAGAGAGCGGATCCGCCTCTTCGTTCACCGAGCACACGGTCAATGAGTTGGTCCGCGCCTCGTTTGAGATGGGCAAGGTAAAGACCGGTGCGCTGATGGTCATCGAACAGAAGATTTCCCTGAACGACATTGTGCGCACCGGCATCGACATCGACGGGATTGTCTCAAATCAGTTGCTCATCAACATTTTTGAGCACAACACGCCCCTTCACGACGGCGCGGTTGTGATACGCGGCAACACCATTGTCTCGGCGACCTGTTATCTGCCGCTTTCCGACAGCATGCGAATTTCGAAGGATCTCGGAACCCGGCACCGCGCGGCCATCGGCGTCAGCGAGGCGACCGATGCCGTGACGATTGTGGTATCCGAGGAGACCGGACGCGTCAGTGTTGCGCGGGCAGGGAGACTCGAGGTCATGGCAACGCCCGAGGACCTGCGAGAGCTCCTCTTATCGCTGATTGTGTATGGGACGGAAAGCAAGCACTTTGCCTTTAACGGATGGAACTTCCTGAAGGGAAAAGAGAAGCATGAAAAAGATAATACTCAGTAATTGGCGCTTTAAGCTGATTTCTCTCCTGGTGGGTTTTGTCATCTGGATTCTGCTCGTGAACATCTCGAATCCGGAGGTGGTTCGGACCAAGACGGTGCCGCTCACGGTTCTGAACGAGAGTGTTTTGACACGCGCCGGAAAAACCTACACGCTGCCCAATTCCGACAGCGTCACGGTGAGCTATCAGGTGAGAACCAGAGATGCCTATAAAATTCAGGCGGAAGATTTCCGCGCAACCGTGGACCTCGAGAATCTCTACGACATCACGGGCGCTGTCCCGGTTATGGTCGAAGTGGTCGGCAATCGCGATCTGATCGGCGGTATGCCGACGGCGCGCCCGGGTGTGATTCGCGTGGACACGGAGAATGTGCAGAACAAGGTATTCTCGCTCGACACCCATGAAGAAGGGGAGCCGGCGAGCGGTTATGAGGTGGGCGCCGTCACGCTCAGTTCGCGTTCGGTGCGCGTCAGCGGACCGGAGTCCGAGGTGGGACGTATTTCCTCGGTCGGCGTTCGCATTCCGGTCTCGGACGCGACGGAGAGTTTTTCCGGCACGGCACCCGTCATCTACTACGATGCAAACGGCAATGAGATTTCGCTGAGCGACGAGCGTCTCACCGTGGATCCGAAGGAGGTGGAGTACGAAGTCTCGATGTTGCGCGGCAAGAGCCTGACACTGAGTTTCCAGACCTCGGGCGAGCCGGCGGCAGGCTTCAATATGACCGGCATCGAGAGTGCGGTTCGCGCGATTCCGGTGACTTCGGCGGACACGACTCTCTTGAATAAGACCACAGAACTCAGCATCCCGGCCTCCGCCCTCAATATCGAAGGTGCGCGAGAGGACAAGGTTTTCCAAATCGATGTGGCGAACTATTTGCCGAGCGGCATCACGGCCACCGGCAACACCGCCGTTACCGTGACGGTCAAAAATTACACCGACCACGGACCGGAACTTCACACTGGGGCTGAACAGCGGCATTTCTCTTCGCGGCGCGAAGTCCCAGTACCGCTATTCCATGACCCCCGAGACGGTTTCGGTCTCGGTTCAGGGACCTCGCAACCGATCTCTTAAATATGAACACGGCTTCTCTCGGCGCTTATGTCGAAGTCGCTTCTCTCGGCGAAGGCGTGCATCTCATTCCGCTGCATGTGACACTCCCGAAGGGAGGGTCACGGCAACCTCCGTTCCGGAAGTTACGATTACCGTGAGCTCAGGTGAGACAGAGTCCCGCCAGAGCACGGAGAGCAGCAGTGAGAGCGAGAGCAGCTCGGGGAGCGAGAGCGGTGCGGAGAGTCGAAGTGCGGAGAGCGGCAGCAGCGCCTCCGCGACAAGCGCGGCGGAACACAGCACAGGCGAGAGCAGCAGCGGAAGCACGGAGGAGACGCCGTGATCGTATACTTCCTCTGCTATTCGGCAGCGGTGCTCTTTGCGAGAACACAATATTATTTGCTCTCCGGAACAGCGCTGCTATTTGCAGCGCTTGTTCTCTTTTGGCGGGAAAAGCGGAGAAACGGCGGCAGAGTGAACCTCTTGGCCCTCTTTTCCCTTTCTTTTGTGGGCGGAGAGGGAATATCCCTGCTTAAAAACTCTCGTACTTGCAGGGGCCTTGGGCATGGCAGACCTTTGCGGCCTTCTTTCTCGCCTATTCGGCCTTTCGCCTCGCTTTTCGCTTTGCGAGCGGGGCCGGCCTTCGGGGCGGAAGACAGCGAGAGGGCAGACTCGCGGGGATACGTGAAGAGCGCCTCTTCTTTGCCGTAATCGGCCTAAGCCTAGCTTCGTTTGCGGCCTTTTTAATCGAGGCGCGTATCTTGGGCTTTGTACCCTTTTTGGTGCGCCATATGCCGCACGCCTACTCCTATTTTCATGTGAGCGGTCTTCACTATCTCACGGTCTCCTGTGTGCTGGTGCCTTCTCTCGCCTTGATTTACCGGACCGCGGTGCGACACAGGGGGCGCGCGGAAACGGTCGCGGTGGCAGGCTCGGTGGTTCTCTCTCTTTTGATTCCCGTGCTCTGTGTGTCCCGCTTTCAGCTCCTGCTCGCGGTTCTGATGGCGGCCTTTACCTGGCTCACGCTCCGGCGGGACCCCATCCCCGGCCCGCTCGCTGTACTCGGCTTCGCTCTTTTGCTCGCTGCCTACGGCATCCTCAGCATGGCGCGGGGACACAGTGTCTCCTATTTAAACGGCATCTTTGAGATGAAGCGTCATTTTCCGATCTTTGTGAGTCAGCCCTACATTTACATTGCGAATAACTATGACAATGTAAACTGTCTGATTCGCGAGCTCCCGCAACACAGCTTCGGTCTTAAAATGCTGTTTCCGTTGATTGCGCTCAGCGGACTCAAATTTCTTCGCCCGGAGCTAACGGCCTTCCCGCTCTATGTGACCAAGACCGAGCTCACGACCGTCACCCTGATTTATGACGCCTGGTACGACTTCGGCATACTCGGGGTGGTTGCGTTTTGCGCTCTCTTGGGATTTGTCGCGGCGCGCTTAGAAAAGAAACTCAGAGAACAGCACAGTCCGGTCTTCTGTATGTTCTATGCGCAGTTTTCGATTTATATCATGTTATCGTTTTTCACGACCTGGTTTTCAAATCCGGCGACCTGGGTGTATTTCCTGGAGACCGGACTGATCGCTTGGTTCGTCGGAGGAAAAAGACAATGGGGATGATTTCAAGGCAGATGCAGGCTATGCTCGGACAGAATTCCGTGATTCGGGCGATGTTTGAGGAGGGAGAGCGTCTTCGCGCGGAGTACGGCAGCGACAAGGTCTATGACTTTAGCCTAGGGAACCCGAATGTGCCTGCGCCGCCACGTGTCGAGCAGGCAATGCGCGAGGTGATAGACGAGGAGCCGAGTGTTATGGTGCACGGCTACATGAATAACGCAGGTTTCCCCGATGTTCGGAAAGAACTCGCGCTGACCGTATCTTGGCAGTCGGAAGAACGCTATAGGGCCGACCAATTCATCATGACAACGGGTGCGGCGGCAGCTTTGAACATCCTTTTAAAGACAATCTTAAACCCGGGAGATGAGGTGCTGAGCTTTAAGCCCTATTTCTCGGAGTACAAGAACTATGTCGAGAACTACGGAGCTGTGCTCAAGTTGGTTGCGACCGACCCCGAGACGTTTTCTCCCGGATCTCGATGCGCTCCGCGCGGCAATCGGCGAAAAGACGCGGGCCCTCATCCTGAACTCGCCGAATAACCCGAGCGGTGTCATTTACTCCGAGGAGCTGCTCCGCGGGATACAGGCAGTGCTCGCGGAAAAGGAGAGGGAATTCGGAAACTGCATCCTCGTAATCTCGGACGAACCCTATCGCGAACTCGTCTATGACGGGGCCAAAGTCCCGTGGGTGCCTAAGATTATGCCCCATGCGGCGGTGGTCTACTCGTATTCCAAGACCCTTTCGCTGCCGGGCGAGCGCATCGGCTGGCTGCTTCTGCCGGACAGCATACCGGAGTCCCGCGATATCTACCGGGCGGCGGTCATCGCGAACCGCATTTCCGGCTTTGTGAACGCGCCTTCTTACATGCAGCGCGTACTGAAGCGCGCACTTATTCCACTCGGATTTTTCGGTCTACGCGCGGAACCGTGCCTTATTGCTCAAGGAGCTTCCGGCCATGGGCTATCACTTGGTAAAGCCCGAGGGGGCATTTTATCTGCTCTTAAAGGCGCCGAACGGAGACGATGCGGCGTTTGCGGCAAAATTAAAAGAGGAGCGCATTCTGACCGTGCCCTGCACGAGCTTTGCGTGCCCGGGCTATGTGCGCCTCGCGTACTGTGTCGCGGAGACGACGGTCCAAAATGCGCTCCAAGGATTCCGGAATGTTGCCGGATATTATCGGGAGCAGGGGTTACTTTGATTCGGAGGAAGCGGAATTGCTTTCGGTGGCAGCGGCGGCTTCTTTTTCTGCCTGAGCCGCTTCGCGGCGGGCCTTCGCTTCTTCACGGGCTTTGGCCTCTTTTTCGCGGCGCTTCTTTCCGAAGTGAATCAGCAGAAGAACCAGGATGAGGACAGGAATCCAAATCGGGGAGAGGCCGAGCAGCAGGACCAAAACGGTGGTGCAAAGTTCTACGCCGAAGTAGGCGCTGTTCTTAAAAGCCTGTTTTGACGCGCTGCAGGAAGCTGTCGCTCTGTACGGTGCGGAACTCGCGCACTTCCATGACGTAGAGGTTTACGGTCGAATAGCTGACAGAATTATCGAAGTGACGAAGCTGAGATTCGTAGGATTCCAGCTGGGAGTCGATCTCGCCGATGCGCTGCTGTATCGAAAGTATGGCTTCGGTCGATGCCGCCTGAGAAAGCAGTTCATAGAGGCGATCCCGTTCGGCGGTCAGCGCATGCTTGCGGCTCTCCACATCTGTATACTCGAGCGTCACATCCTGCACATAGCTGTTCTCCGAGAGCACATTGCCGCTCTCTTTGAGCTTCTGCACATAGGCCGCAAGTTTATCTTCGGGGATGCGCGCCGTAAAGCTCGCGGAGCGCGACTTATCGATGGCATCGTAGGAGGAGCCGTTCATCGAGGAACTCTCGAAATAGCCCTCTGCTCCCGTGGTCGCAGTGTTCAGCTCTTTGAGGAAAGCGTCCAGATCGCGCGTTTCCATGTCGAGACTCACGGTTGTGACCAGTTTTTGTCCTTCTTTCGCGCCCCGCGTGAGGGTAATGAGGTCGCTGCCGGCGGCGCTGCCGTCGTAAGTATCATAGGACTTGGCCTCGGACACAGCCATCGTCTCGTTTTGGGCAGCGCTCTTTGCGACGTAGGAGGAATCCCGGTCGCTTGAACTCTCTTGCATGCCGCAGGAAGCGAGCGAGAGGGAGAGCAGCGTAATCGGAAGAAGCAGAAAATGTCGTTTCATCGTCAGTCCTTTCCGCTTGCGTTTGGCAAGCTTTGAAAATGCGCTGGATGTAGTCGGTTCTTATTGTTTATATTGTAGCGAAAACGGCGGAAGAAAGCCATATGAGAGGAAGTGTTCACATGAAATTCACAAAGATGCAGGGGCTCGGCAACGACTATGTCTATATCGACTGCTTTTCGGAGCGGGTCGAGAATCCGGAGGCGCTTGCGGTCCGCATTGCCGACCGCCACTTCGGCGTGGGCGGTGACGGTCTGATTCTGATTTGCCCCTCGGAAATTGCGCCGGTTCGCATGCGCATGTTTAACGCGGACGGTTCCGAGGGAAAGATGTGCGGAAACGGCGTGCGCTGTGTGGCGCGCTATGCGTTTGACCACGGTCTGGTGAAGACAAGACGCTTCGCGGTCGAGACCGGTGCGGGACTCCGTGAGGCAGAGGTCTCAGAGCGTGAGGTCAGCATCGACATGGGCGAAGTGAAACTCGACGGCGAACTTGTCGAGCCGATTACGGTGGACGGGAAAAATACGAGCATGACGCCGGTCAATGTGGGAAATCCGCATGCGGTCTACTTGGTGGACAGTTTGGAGGCGCTGCGGGGCCTGAATCTCAACGAAATCGGCCCGGCCTACGAACATCACCCGCGCTTTCCGGAGGGCGTGAATTCGGAATTCCTCTATATCGAGAGTCCGGAAAAGCTTCACATGCGGGTTTATGAGCGCGGCAGCGGAGAAACTTTGGCCTGCGGCACGGGCGCAACCGCGGTTGCCTTTGCGGCGATGGAGCGTGGCCTCGCAGCCGAGCGCGTCACGGTGGAACTGCTCGGCGGCAGCTTACAACTCGAGCGCCTTGCAAACGGACATTTCTGCATGACGGGCCCGGCGGTCGAAGTCTTCTCCGGTTGCTATTTCTCAGAGTGACAGCGGGCTCCTTTTTTGCTATAGTAGGTCGGAAGAAAATGGCGCATTGGGCTCAGAACTATAGAAAGGATTGCAGATGAAAGCGTATCTTTTACTGGAAGACGGCACACTGTTTACCGGGAGAAGCATAGGTGCAGTCAAGGAAGTGGTGAGTGAAATTGTCTTCAACACCTCCATGACCGGCTATCTCGAAGTGCTGACGGACCCGAGCTATGCGGGGCAGGCAGTTGTAATGACGTATCCGCTGATTGGAAACTACGGCGTGTGTCGCGAGGACATGGAGTCGGGGCGCGCATGGCCGGATGCCCTGATTGTCCGCGAGCTCGCGGAGCTCGCATCGAACTTCCGGAGCCGCGAGACCCTGCAGCAGTTCCTGGTTGCGGAGAATGTGCCCGGCATTGAGGGCATCGATACCCGCGCACTGACCAAGCTCCTTCGGGAGCGCGGCACCATGAACGGCTTTCTGACCACGAATCCGGATTTTGACCGCGAAGACGCTCTGCGGCGGATGAAGGAGTATCAGGTGCTCGACGCCGTGGCCCGTGTGAGTTGCAAGGAAAAGTATGTGATTCCCGGCAAGGGGAAAAAAAGGTTGCGATTATCGACTGCGGCATTAAGCGCAACATGCTCCGCGAACTCAGCGCGCGCGGCCTGGAACTCACGGTATGGCCGCAGGATGCGCGCGCGGAGGATATACTCGCGGAAAAAGCCGGACGGTATTTTTCCTGACGAACGGCCCCGGCGATCCCGCGGAAAAATGTCGGGCTGATTCGGGAAATCAAAAAACTTTACGACACGGATATGCCCATATTCGCAATCTGCCTCGGACATCAGCTCATGGCGCTCGCGACCGGTGCGAAGACCTATAAGATGAAGTACGGTCACCGCGGCGGCAACCATCCGGTGCGGGATCTGGTGAGCGGAAGAGCCTATATCTCCTCGCAGAACCACGGCTATGCGGTCGATGACAAGAGCCTTGACCCGAAGGTTGCGGAGACGCGCTTTGTGAACGTCAACGACGGCACGAACGAAGGTCTCGCTTACTGCGGCAAGAACATTCTGACCGTGCAGTTCCACCCCGAGGCTTGTCCGGGACCTCACGATACCTCGTATCTCTTTGACCGCTTTCTTGAAATGATGGAGGTGCAGCATGCCTAAGAATCCGGAAATCAAAAAAGTATTGGTGATCGGCTCCGGCCCTATCATCATCGGACAGGCGGCGGAGTTTGACTATGCGGGCACCCAGGCCTGCCGGGCGCTCCGCGAAGAGGGCATAGAGGTTGTGCTCTTAAACTCGAACCCGGCGACCATCATGACGGACAAGGACATTGCGGACCATGTCTACATCGAGCCGCTGACGGTTGAGGTATTGGAGCGCCTGATTATAAAGGAAAAGCCGGACTCCGTGCTGCCGACCCTCGGCGGACAGGCGGGCCTCAATCTCGCGATGGAGCTTGAGGAGAGAGGCTTCTTTGCGGCGAACAATGTCCGCCTGATCGGCACCACGGCGCTGACCATCAAGAAGGCGGAGGACAGAGAGCTCTTTAAGGAGACCATGGAAAAGATCGGCGAGCCGGTCGCGGCGTCGAAGGTCGTCGAGAATGTCGAGGACGGCATCGCGTTTGCCGAGGAAATCGGCTATCCGGTCGTGCTGCGCCCGGCATATACGCTCGGCGGCAGCGGCGGCGGCATCGCGGAGGATCGACGTGCCCTCGTTGAGATACTGCAGAACGGTCTCCGCCTCTCCCGCGTGGGACAGGTGCTTGTGGAGCGCTGCATAGCGGGTTGGAAAGAAATTGAGTACGAGGTCATGCGCGACGGCGCGGGCAACGTGATCACGGTCTGCAACATGGAGAACTTGGATCCGGTCGGCGTGCACACGGGTGACTCGATTGTGGTTGCGCCCTCCCAGACCCTCGGCGACAAGGAGTATCAGATGCTCCGCAGCTCCGCGCTCAACATCATCACCGAGCTCGGCATCACCGGCGGCTGCAACGTGCAGTACGCGCTGAATCCGAACAGCTTCGAGTACTGTGTCATTGAGGTGAACCCGCGTGTCAGCCGTTCTTCGGCTCTCGCTTCGAAGGCGACCGGCTACCCGATTGCAAAGGTCGCGGCGAAGATTGCGCTCGGCTACACCCTGGATGAGATCAAGAACGCGGTGACCAAGAAGACCTACGCTTCCTTCGAGCCCATGCTCGACTACTGCGTGGTCAAGATGCCGCGTCTTCCCTTTGATAAATTTATTACGGCAAAGCACACGCTCGGCACGCAGATGAAGGCGACCGGTGAGGTCATGGCCATCTGCACGAACTTTGAGGGCGCGCTCATGAAGGCAATACGTTCGCTCGAGCAGCACGTGGACAGCCTGATGAGCTATGACTATGCGTCCCTCGACGACGACGAGCTCCAGAGAGAGTTGCGCGTGGTCGACGATCGCCGCATCTGGGTCATCGCAGAGGCGTTGCGCCGCGGCTTCTCTTACGACGATATCTTCGCGCTGACAAAGATAGATCGCTGGTTCATCCATAAGCTGGACCGCCTGGTCCGCATGGAGGCAGAGCTCCGCAGAAGACCGCTGACCGAGGAGCTGCTCCGCGATGCGAAGCGCTTTGAGTTCCCGGATCACGTGATTGCGGCGCTCAGCGGCAAGACCGAGGCCGAGGTCAAGGCAAAGCGCGCGGAATTCAAGATTTACCCGGGCTTTAAGATGGTCGATACCTGCGCGGCGGAGTTTGCGGCGGAGACCCCGTACTACTACAGCATCTACGACGGTGAAAATGAGGCGGAGGAGACGAAGCCGAAGAAGAAGGTTCTGGTGCTCGGCTCCGGCCCGATTCGCATCGGCCAGGGCATTGAGTTCGACTTCTGCTCGGTGCACTGCACCTTCACCTTCCGGAAAGAGGGCTATGAGACCATCATCGTCAACAACAACCCGGAGACGGTCTCGACCGACTTTGACATTGCGGACAAGCTCTACTTTGAGCCCCTGACCCCGGAGGATGTCGAAGCGATTGTGAACTTTGAGAAGCCGGACGGCGCGGTTGTGCAGTTCGGCGGACAGACCGCAATCAAGCTGACCGAGGCGCTCATGAAGATGGGCGTTCCGATTCTCGGCACGGCTGCGGAGGATGTCGACGCGGCCGAGGACAGAGAGCGCTTTGACGCCATCCTCCAGGAGACGGGCATTCCGCGCGCGGCGGGCGGCACGGTCTTTACGGCGGAAGAGGCAAAGGAGATTGCACACCGCCTCGGCTATCCGGTGCTGGTGCGTCCCTCCTATGTGCTCGGCGGCGCCGGCATGCGCATCGCGATTTCGGATCACGACATCGACGAGTACATCGGTGTCATCAACCGCTATGCACAGGAGCATCCGATTCTGGTCGACAAGTATATTCAGGGCATTGAGGTTGAGGTCGATGCGGTCTGCGACGGCAAGGATATCCTGATTCCGGGTATCATGCAGCACATTGAGCGCACCGGCATTCACTCCGGTGACTCGATTTCGGTCTACCCGGCGCAGTCGCTCTCCGAGACCGTGAAGGAGAAGATTGTCGACTACTCCGAAAAGCTCGCGCGTGCGCTGCACGTGAAGGGTATGATCAACATTCAGTTCATCGCGAAGGGCGAGGAAGTCTATGTGATTGAGGTGAACCCGCGCTCCTCGCGCACCGTTCCCTATATTTCGAAGGTCACGGGCATTCCGATCATTCCGCTCGCAACCCGCGTGATTTGCGGTCACGGCATCCGTGAACTGGGCTATGAGCCGGGTCTCCAGAAGGAGGCGGATTACATTGCGGTCAAGATGCCTGTCTTCTCGTTTGAAAAGATTCGCGGCGCCGACATCAGCCTCGGACCGGAGATGAAGTCGACGGGCGAGTGCCTCGGCATCGCGAAGAGCTTTAACGAGGCGCTCTACAAGGCCTTCCAGGGTGCCGGCGTGAAGCTCCCGAAGTATAAGAACATGATCATTACCGTTCGCGATGAGGACAAGGCGGAAATCGCGCCGATCGCAAAGCGCTTTGAGGCGCTCGGCTACCGCATCTTCTCGACCCGCGGCACGGCGAAGGTATTAAAGGAGGCCGGCATCAAGGCACTCGAAGTGAGAAAGCTTGAGCAGGAGCATCCGAACATTCTGGATCTCATCCTGGGCCACGAGATGGACCTGGTTATCGACACGCCGCCGGAGGGCGCGGACCGCGAGAAGGACGGCTTTGAGATTCGCAGAAATGCGGTCGAGACCGGGGTCAATGTGCTGACGGCGCTCGACACCGCGGAGGCCCTCGCAACTGCGCTCGAGCAGAAGGCAGAGGAACTCACACTGATTGATATCGCGTCGCTCTGACGCGCATCCTTGCCCCGCCGCTTTGGCGGGGCAAGTTGTCTATGAGGAGAAGCCATGCGCACAATCATACTATCGGACATCCACGGTGAGGCGGAGACACTCTGCGGTATGCTGGAGGAGTTGAATTTCGATCCGGCCACAGAGGAACTGGTGGTGCTCGGAGACGCCCTCGACTACGGAACTTCCCCGGCGGAGACCTACATTGCCCTCCGTAACCTTGCGGAACAGATGGAGAAGCGTTTTGTATACATTCGCGGCGAGCACGAACAGATGCTCCTCGATGCCCTGCTCTTAACAAGGGGACAGATTGCAAACGGCCTGCTGTGGAAGCAGAACGGCGGCAAGGAGACGCTTTGAATCCCTGCAGGAGAGAAAGCTCTCTCCCGGAAAGACCGCACTCTGGTTGAAGGACAATACCCGAACTTGGTATGAGTGCCAAGACTTCATTGCCGTGCATGCGGACATTGCGGATGAGGTCATCTGGAACAACGAGCAGGAGACCTTTCTCTGGGGGAATCGCTGTATCGAAGAAAACAACTACGCGGGTAAGCTCACAGTCTTCGGGCATCACCGTGTCGACTGCCCGACCTATTTGGACGGCAGCGGCGTCGAGAGTCGCTTTCACCCGAATTACGGCACCTGGTTTCAGCTGCCGCGCAGGGGGGCGATCGCGCTGGACACGGGCTGCGGCGAGGAAAACGGCTCCCTCACGGCGATGATAATCGAGAACGGCATGATGCGCTTTGAGAGAATGTAAGCGCCGTGGTATACTGAAACCAACTATGATTTTGAAAGAGGAGAAGAAGAGATGAATTGCTACGATGAGCTCAAAGCCCGCGGGCTGATTGCACAGGTGACCAACGAGGAAGAGGTGAGCCGCCTCGTAAATGAGGGCAAGGCGACCTTCTATATCGGCTTCGATCCGACCGCGGACAGTCTGCATGTAGGCACTTTATGGCGCTCTGCCTGATGAAGCGCCTCCAGATGGCGGGCAATCAGCCGATTGCTCTGGTCGGCGGCGGCACGGGTATGATCGGAGATCCCTCCGGCAGAACCGATATGCGCAGCATGATGACCATCGAGCAGATTGACAGCAACTGCGAGAGCTTTAAGCGGCAGATGTCCCGCTTCATCGAGTTCGGCGAGGGCAAGGCGAGAATGGTGAACAATGCCGACTGGCTTCGGAACTTGAATTACATCGAGTTTATCCGCGACATAGGTCCCCATTTCTCGGTCAACAATATGCTCCGCGCGGAGTGCTATAAGAACCGCATGGAGAAGGGACTCTCTTTCCTCGAGTTTAACTATATGCTCATGCAGGGCTATGACTTCTACGAGCTCTTTCAGCGCTATCACTGCAACATGCAGTTCGGCGGCGACGATCAGTGGTCCAATATGCTCGCGGGCACGGAGCTGATTCGCCGCAAGCTCGGCAAGGATGCGCACGCCATGACCATCACCCTCCTCTTAAACTCCGAGGGCAAGAAGATGGGTAAGACCGTCGGCGGTGCGGTCTGGCTGGATCCGAACAAGACCTCGCCCTTTGCCTTCTACCAGTACTGGAGAAATGTCGGCGATCAGGATGTGTTAAAGTGCCTTCGCATGCTGACCTTCCTGCCGCTTGAGAAGATCGACGAGATGGATCACTGGGAGGGCGCTAAGCTGAATGAGGCAAAGGATATCCTTGCATATGAGCTCACGACGCTTGTTCACGGCGAAGAGGGAGGCCAAGAAGGCACGCGAGGGCGCACAGGGCACTCTTTGCGGGCGGTGCGGCTTCCGAGAATGTCCCGACCGTGGAACTTTCGGATGCGGACTTTTAGCGAGGGCAAGGCGGATATTTTGAGCCTGCTCGTGAAGGCGGGGCTTGCGGCCTCCCGCTCCGAGGCGAGACGCAATGTTCAGCAGGGCGGCGTCAGCATGGACGGCGAGAGTGTAAAGGACATCGCGACGAGCTATGAGCCGGATTTCTTTGCCGGCGAGGGCAAGCTCTTTAAAGCGCGGCAAGAAAAAGAATTTTCGTAAAAGCTTTGTGAAAGGCATAAGACGAATTTAGACAGCTAACGGCTCGGAACAGCAAAAACCGGGCCGTCGTCTTCGAGTCGCAAACCAATCAAAAACCGAACTCGGGCGGAGCGGAGATACGAAACCGATCAATGCCGGTTTTAGGAAACAACATCACAGCAAAGGAGGAGAAACATGCAGAAGTTTGTTTATTATGCGCCGACGGAAATCGTATTCGGACGCGGCGAAGAGACGAGAGCGGCAGAGCTTGTACAGCGTTACGGCGGCAAGCGGGTGTTCGTGATCTACGGCGGCAACTCGGCAAAGAAGAGCGGTCTCCTCGCGCGGATAGAAGAAAAACCTGCATGCGGCCGGCCTCAGCGTACTGTCGAGCGGCGGTGTGGTGCCGAACCCCCTGGTTTCGACCGCGCGCCGCATGGTCGAGGAGGCGAGAGCCTTTCAGGCGGACTTTATCTTGGCCGTCGGCGGCGGTTCCGTGATTGACACGGCAAAGGGGGTCGCGCATACCGTCGCGGCGCCCGGCAGCGATATCTGGGAGTTCTGGACCGGGAGAAAGGTGGAGGCGAGCCTCCCGATCGGTGTGATTCTCACCATTTCCGCGGCGGGCTCCGAGACCAGCAATTCCGCGGTGCTCACAAACGATACTCTCCCGCAGCCCACGAAAACGGGGTATCACGACCGACTTTAATCGCCCGAAGTTTGCGATTTTGAATCCGGAGCTCACAATGACGCTGCCCGTATGGCAGATCGGCGCGGGCGCCGCGGATATCTTTATGCATACGGCGGAACGCTATTTTACGCCCATACTCGGCAATCATCTGAGCGATGAGATTGCGGAGGGCTTACTCCGGGATGTGGTGCGCTTCGGTCCGATTGCGGTCAAGAATCCGCAGGATTACGAGGCGATGAGCGAGCTCATGTGGTGCGGTTCCGTCTCCCATGTCGGCCTGACCGGCATAGGCGCGAAAGGCGATACGCCCCGCGACGGCGACTGGTCCTGCCACCAGCTCGGCATGGCGCTCTCGGCAATCGGCGACTACACCCACGGCGCGACGCTGACAGCGGTTTTCCCTGCCTGGGCGCGCTATGTGAAGGATGCGAATCCCGCGCGCTTTGTCCGCTTTGCGGAAAAGGTCTACGGCATTACGGAGGGCACGGAAGAGGAGCGCATCGAGGCCGGAATACGGGCGACGGAGGAATTCTTTGCCTCCCTCGGCATGCCGATACACCTCGGCGAACTCCTCGGTCATGCGGCGAGCGAAGAAGAAATTCTCGCCTTTACGGACGAGTGCAGCTATCAGAAGAGCCGCAGCATCGGTTCCTTCCGCGTCTTGGCGTATGAGGATATTCGGAATATTTATTCGCGTGCCTAAACGAAGGGACTTGCGCGGAAGGCAAATCAGTGCTAGAATTTCGTGAAAATATTAACACAGCCCGAAAGGAGCGGCGATGAAACCATACGCAGAGTTGACCAAGGAAGAATTGCTGGGCTTAAAGAAGGAACTCAAGGCAAAGTACAAGGAAATGCAGGCCATGGCCCTGAAGCTCGATATGAGTCGCGGCAAGCCCTGTACGGAGCAGCTGGATCTCTCGATGGGAATGATGGCGGTGTTGAACGAGGACAGTGAGCTTCGCTCCGAAGACGGCACGGACTGCCGCAACTACGGCGTATTGACCGGCATTCCCGAGGCCCTGGAGCTCATGGGAGATATGATGGAAGTGCCCTACGACCACATCATCCTCTACGGAAACTCGAGCTTAAACGTCATGTACGACACGATTTCCCGCTGCTATACGCACGGTGTGATGGGAGCGACTCCCTGGTGCAAACTGGACAAGGTGAAATTCCTCTGTGTTGTGCCGGGTTACGACCGTCACTTTGCAATCACCGAGTACTTTGGCATTGAGAATGTCCCGGTGCCCATGCTGCCGACCGGTCCCGACATGGATATCGTCGAGAAGCTGGTCGCGGAGGATGAGTCCATCAAGGGAATTTGGTGCGTCCCGAAGTATTCGAATCCGACCGGAAATTCGTATTCGGACGAGACCGTGCGCCGTCTGGCACGTTTAAGCCCGCGGCCAAGGATTTCCGTCTTTACTGGGACAATGCCTACACGATTCATCACCTCTATGACCTCGATCAGGATACGATTATCGAGATTCTCGCGGAGTGCAAGCGCGCGGGCAATCCGGACCTTGTCTATAAGTTCGCTTCGACCTCCAAGGTCAGCTTCCCGGGCTCCGGCATCGCAGCGCTCGCTTCCTCGCTGAACAATCTCGATGACATCAAGAAGCAGCTCAGGGTCCAGACCATAGGTCACGACAAGGTGAACCAGCTGCGCCACGTCCGCTTCTTCGAGGATATCCACGGCATGGTCGAGCACATGAGAAAGCATGCGGACATTCTGCGTCCTAAGTTCGAGATGGTCGAGGAAATTCTGGAGCGCGAACTCGGCGGTCTCGGCATCGGCACTTGGACCAAGCCGAAGGGCGGCTATTATCTCCTTCGACACTCTCGACGGCTGTGCGAAGAAGGTGGTGTCCCGCTGCGCAAAGGCCGGCGTGGTTATGACCGGTGCCGGTGCGACCTGGCCGGGCGGCAAGGATCCCCACGATTCAAACATCCGCATTGCGCCCTCCTTCCCGCCCCTCAACGATTTGCGCATCGCGGCGGAACTCTTTACGCTCTGCGTGAAGTACGTGAGTGTCGAGAAATTCCTTGCGGCGCTGGAGGCGGAAGAGCCGAAGCGCGCGGAAGATAGCAAGGACTGAAAAAGCGCTGAAAGAATACGAGAAAATGCCCGGAAATGAAACGCTGTATGATGAGCGCCGAAACGGAAAAAGCACCCGACCTAGGTCGGGTGCCTTTTCTGTCTGCAGAGTCGCGCTCAGCGAGCGCCTTGACAGCGGTGGTGCGCATCCTCGGGAAGCGGAGCCGTACTGTGGGATAGCTTTTCCTCCTCGCTCAGCAAATCGGCGAGGCTGATGTTGTCGATTACCTCATTGACCGCATCCTCAATGCGCGAAAAGACGGAGCGGGATACACATCGTTCGGCGAGATCGCAGGAGACCGAGTCCTGCCCGAGACAGACAACCGGTGCCATATTGCCCTCGGTCAGGCGTAAGATGTCGCCGACCGAGTAACTTTCGGGTGCGCGGGTCAGGAGATAGCCGCCCTGAGCGCCCCGTATGCTCTTCACGAAACCCGCTTTGCTCAGCACGGACACAATCTGCTCCAGATACTTTTCCGAGAGCTCCTGCTTTGCGGCGGCATCTTTTAAACGCGTGACTTGCTCCGGCTGTCTCGCAAATTCCATCATCAGGCGAAGCGCGTAGCGCCCCTTTGTGGATATTTTCATGACAACTCCTTCCAAGCTTTTGCTTGCCAACATTTCCTAGTAATTCACTCGGGATTTAGAATAGCAGGAAAAAAACGCTTTGGCAAGCAAAACAGTCCGGATTATGCTATACTGAAATGAAAACAATTGTTGTATTTTCTCAAATAAAGGAGGAAAAGTATGCCGTTTATACCGGGTGGTATTCTGTTGGTTCTGTTTCTCGCGATTCTCGTTAACGGTATTTGCATTGTGCCGCAGGCTGAGGCTCTCATCATCGAGCGGCTGGGACGTTACCACTCGACTTGGGATGCGGGCGTTCATCTCAAGATTCCGTTTGTGGACCGCATTGCGAAGCGCGTCAACCTGAAGGAGCAGGTGGCGGACTTCCCGCCGCAGCCCGTGATTACGAAGGATAATGTCACGATGCGCATCGACTCCGTTGTCTTTTTTGTGATTACCGAGCCGAAGCTCTATGCCTACGGTGTCGAGAACCCGATTTCCGCAATCGAGAACCTGACGGCAACCACGCTTCGTAACATCATCGGTTCCATGGACCTCGATACCACGCTGACCTCCCGTGAGACCATCAACACCGAGATGCGCTCTCAGCTGGATGTCGCGACCGATCCCTGGGGCATCAAGGTAAACCGTGTCGAGTTGAAGAACATCCTCCCGCCGGATGCGATTCGCGAAGCAATGGAGAAGCAGATGAAGGCAGAGCGCGAGAAGCGTGAGCTCATCACTCTGGCACAGGGTAAGAAAGAGTCCGCGGTCCTGAACGCGCAGGGTAATAAGGAGGCTGCCATCCTGAATGCGGAGGCTGAGAAGCAGACCGCGATTCTCCGCGCAGAGGCAGAGAAGGAGAGAAAGATTCAGGAGGCGGAAGGTCAGGCAAAGGCAATTCGCGCCGTCAAGGAGGCAGAGGCAGAGGGTATCCGTCTGATTCGCGAGGCGGGTGCCGATGAGGCTGTGTTGCGTCTCCGCGGTCTGGATGCTTTGACCCGCGTCGCGGACGGCAGAGCGACCAAAATCGTGATTCCGTCCGACATTCAGAATATGGCGGGACTGGTGACCGCTTTAAAGGAGACCGCTTCGGTGGCAACGCCGGGCGATGGGAGTGAGAAGAAGGCATGAGAGACGGGTTTCTCCGCGTCGCAGCCGCGACGCCTTCCGTGCGGGTTGCAGATCCCGCTTACAACCGGGAGCAAATCGAGACCATCATTCGGGCGAAGCGGCTCAGGGAACCAAAGTACTGGTGTTCCCCGAGCTCGCGCTGAAACGCCTACACCTGCGGAGATTTGTTTTTGCAGGACACGCTGCAGGGAAGCGGTGCTTCGGGAGTTGCGGCAGCTGTTGCATAACACGGCGGACAGCGAAGTGCTTTGCTTTGTCGGTCTGCCCTTTGCGTTTGAGAACCGACTTTACAATGCGGTTGCCGTTTTTCAGAAGGGAGAACTGCTCGGCCTCGTGCCGAAGCGTCACATTCCGAATTACGGCGAGTTTTACGAGCGCCGCTACTTTTTGCGCCGGGCTTCGAAGCTCCGGTTTTGGTGTCGCTCTTCGGGGAGCGCTTGCCCTTCGGTGCGAGACTGCTCTTTTCCTGCGAGAGCTTGCCGGAGCTCAAAATCGGCGTTGAGATCTGTGAGGATCTCTGGGTGCCGAATGCGCCATCCATCGATCTCTGCACGGCAGGGGCTACGCTCATCGTGAACTGCTCGGCCTCGAATGCGCTCGCCGGAAAGCGGAAAGCGCGGCGCGAACTTGTACAGGCGCAGAGCAGCAAGCTGCTCGCGGGCTATGTCTACGCGAGCGCAGGCGAAGGGGAATCGACACAGGACCTCGTGTTCAGCGCCCACAATTTAATTGCGGAGGCCGGAGAAGTGCTCGCGGAGTCCCCCTTGCTCACGAATACGGTCATCGCCTCGGAATTGGATTTGAAAAAAACTCCTCTTTCTTAAGAAGACGTCAGAGTAGTTATCCGGGAGAGACAGCGAGTCGAATTTGTACTGCGACATCGACTTTTCGACTTGAGCATCACGGAGACCGAACTCACGCGGAAGGTGAACCCGGCACCCTTTGTGCCGGCAGAGCTCGAGGCGCGCGCGGAGCGCTGCGAGGAAATCCTTCGGATACAGTCGCTCGGCTTGAAAAAGCGCCTGGACCACATTCACGGCTCCCGCGCCGTGCTGGGGCTTTCGGGCGGACTTGATTCGACCCTTGCTCTCCTGGTTGCGGTGCGGAGCTTTGATGCGCTCGGCCTTCCGCGGAGCGGCATTGAGACGATTACCATGCCGGCCTTCGGCACCACGGACAGAACCTACCGAAATGCCTGCGAACTCGCGGCGGCACTCGGGACCAGCCTCGAGGAAATTTCGATACGCGAAGCCGTGTTGCAGCACTTTAAGGACATCAAACAGGATCCCGAAAAGCACGACATCACCTATGAGAACGCCCAGGCGCGCGAACGCACCCAGGTGCTCATGGACATCGCGAACCGGGACAATGCCCTGGTCATCGGAACCGGAGACCTCTCGGAATTGGCGCTCGGCTGGGCCACCTATAACGGCGACCACATGTCGATGTACGCGGTCAATGTCTCGGTGCCGAAAACGCTGGTGCGTGTTTTGGTGGAGCATGAGGCAGGTCTTGCGAGCGGAAAGCTTCGCGAGGTCTTACTCGACATTCTCGATACGCCGGTGAGCCCCGAGCTCTTGCCGCCGAAGGACGGCGTCATCAGCCAAAAGACAGAGGATTTGGTGGGACCCTACGAGCTCCATGATTTCTTCCTGTTTCAGATGCTGCGCTACGGCAGCAGTCCGCGGAAAATTTACCGCCTTGCCCTGCGCGCCTTTGCGGGCGTCTATGACGAGGCGACTGTCAAAAAGTGGCTGCTCACCTTCCTCCGCCGTTTCTTCACGCAGCAGTTTAAGCGCTCCTGCCTGCCGGACGGTCCGAAGACGGGCAGTGTTGCGGTCTCGCCGCGCGGCGATCTTCGCATGCCCTCGGATGCGGTGAGTCGTATCTGGCTGGAAGAGGCGGAGGCCCTATGATTACTTCGCCGGCCAATAAAAAAGTGAAGGAAGTGCGGGCGCTCTTTGACAAGGCCTCTCTCCGCGCGGAGCGGGGACTCTTTCCCGATTGAGGGGGTCCGCATGTTTCCTGGAAGCACCCGCCGTGGAAATCGAAGAGCTCTATGTGAGCGAGAGTTTTGCGGCGCGCGCCGAGGGGAAGTTCGGGATAAAAATAGAGGCGCTCAAGGCAGAGACGGTCGCAGACAATATTTTTGCGAAGATGTCGGAAACGAAGACGCCGCAGGGCGTGCTCGCTCTGGTCCGCATGCAGAGAAAGAGTCTTGCGGAAGTGTTGGCGGAAGGCGCAAGCTGCTTCCTCGCGGTCGAGAGTTTGCAGGACCCCGGCAATTTGGGCACCATGCTGCGCGCGGGTGAGGGTGCAGGGCTCTCTGCGATACTCGCAAACCGCGGCACGGTGGATGTCTACAACCCGAAACTGGTGCGCGCGACCATGGGGAGCATATTCCGCATTCCGGTGGTCTATGTCGACGACTTTCCGGCGGCACTCTTTAAGCTTGCGTGGGAAGGGCATACGCCTCTATGCGGCGGCGCTTCAGGCCTCCGTGCCCTATGACAGCATAGAGTATCCGGAGAAGACCGCCTTCTTAATCGGCAATGAGGCGGCCGGGCTCAGCGAGGAAGCGATTGCCGCGGCAAATCAGAGCATTCACATTCCCATGCTCGGGCAGGTGGAGTCCTTAAATGCGGCGGTTGCCGCATCGATTTTACTCTATGAGCGCGCGAGACAGAGAAGAAAGGAGCGTGCATGAAGGGAAGCATGACGGCGCAGAACAGCTTTTTACTGGATGCTCTGCATGTCTTTGTCGGGATTGCGGTCACGGTGCTGGCTGTTTTCGCCTTTTTGTCGCCGGAAGAGCATCCGCTCTTTTTCTCCCTGATTTTCGGTCTGGCGGGCCTCCTGGCCCTTGCAAACGGTCTGGTGCGCCTCTCGGCGCTCGGACGGGCGCACCGGAAAAGGGGAACCGCGTTTGCAATTGTTTTTCTGGGGCTCTTGCTCCTCATGCTCTGCGCACTCAGCGCGGTTGTCATGCTCTGAGGTGAAGCCTTGTTAAAGGATGATATCTTAAAGGCCCTGCTCGACGCAGGCGATTACTGCTCCGGTCAGGCGCTCTGCGAGCGCTTTCATGTGACACGGACAGCCGTCTGGAAGGCGGTCGCAAAGCTGCGGGATGAGGGCTATACCATTGAAGCGAGACAGAATCGAGGATACTTATTGCGGAATACAGGATATTTGCTGAGTCAGGCCTCTCTTGACGAGGCCTTCGGTGATCAGCGGTTTTTGAAGCGCTGGGTCTTTTTGCAGCAGACCGACTCGACCAATCTGGAAGTGAAGCGCGCCGCCGGAGAGGGTGACGAAGGGCCCACGCTGTTTGTCGCGGAGGAGCAGACCGCGGGAAGGGGGGCGCCGGGGCAGAAATTGGAGTTCACCGCCCGGCAGCGGCATCTGGATGTCGCTCTTACTGCGCCCGAAGCTCCGTCCGGAGCGCGCCTCTATGCTTACCTTGGTCACGGCACTTGCGGTGACGGATGGCATACGCGAAGTAACCGGCCTCGAGGCGGCCATCAAGTGGCCGAACGATGTCGTGGTGCGCGGAAAAAAGGTCGCGGGCATACTCACGGAAATGAGTACGGATTTGGACCGCATCGAATTTGTGGTCATCGGCATCGGCATCAATGTGAATACGGATAGCTTTCCGGAGGAAATACGCGAGGTTGCGACTTCGCTCGCCATCGAACAGGGCAAGGAGACCGCGCGCACGCCCATCATTGCCGCTGTCTGGAAGCAGTTTGCGCGTTATGAGAAGCTGTTTGAGGAAAAAGGCAGCTTCACGGCCTTTAAAGGAGCGCTACGAGGCGCTGCTTGCGAACCGGGGCAGAGAAGTGCGCGTTCTGGACCCCGACGGCGAGTATTGCGGCGTTGCGGAAGGCATTACGGAGGGCGGAGAGCTCTTGGTGCGGCGTGAAGATCAAAGTCTCACGGCGGTTCGGAGCGGTGAGGTCAGTGTGCGTGGGATTTACGGCTATATTTAAGTTTCGTATCTTCAGCGGAGCAAGAACAGGAGGATGAATCCAAATGGCAGAAGAGAAGAGAACGGAAAAGAAGAGCGCAAAGGGCGGCAAGAAAGCGGAGGCCGAGAAGCGGGAAATTCGCGAGCAGGAGCTCATGCAGGGATTGCTGCAGTTGGTCGAGCAAGCCAAGAACAAGGATTCCAAGCTGGATGTCGATGAAATCAACGACTATTTTCAGGATTACCAGCTGAGTCCCGAGGGCATCGAGCATATCTACAACTATCTCGAGGCCAACAACATCGAGGTGCAGCATCACCGTGAGGAAGAGCCGCCGGAAGATTTGGAAAAGGTCGATAAGGGGGGAGATGTCCTCTTGGGGATCGACCTGGATCTCGATGACGACCTTGACAACGAGGATGAAAACGGCGAGAAAATCGAGGGAGAAGAGATCAATCTGAACCCCGTGGAGCTCCTGGAAGGTGTCGGCACCGAAGACCCGGTCCGCATGTATTTAAAGGAGATCGGAACCGTGCCGCTGCTCACTGCGGAAGAAGAGATGGAACTCGCGCGAAGAAAGCAGGCCGGCGATGAGAAGGCGAAGAAGAAGCTGATCGAGGCGAACCTCCGTCTCGTGGTCAGCATCGCAAAGCGCTACACGGGGCGCGGTATGAGCTTCCTGGACCTTGTGCAGGAGGGCAACCTGGGTCTCATCAAGGGCGTCGAGAAGTTCGATCCCGAGAAGGGCTTTAAGCTCTCGACCTACGCAACTTGGTGGATACGCCAGTCCGTGACACGCGCACTCGCAGATCAGGCGAGAACCATACGCGTGCCGGTGCACATGGTCGAGACCATCAATAAAATGAGCAAGATGCAGCGCAAGCTGACGCTGGAGCTCGGCTACGAGCCGAGTGTCGCGGAACTCGCAAAGGCGCTCGACATGACCGAGGAAAAGGTCATGGAAATCATGCAGATAGCGCGAGAGCCCGCTTCGCTCGAGACCCCGATCGGCGAGGAGGACGATTCGAACCTCGGCGACTTTGTCGCGGACAACAACGTGTTGACCCCGGAGGACAATGTGGAGTCCGTCATGCTGCGCGAGCACATCGATGCACTGCTCGGCGACCTCAAGGAGAGAGAGCGTCAGGTCATCGTGCTTCGCTTCGGTCTTGAGGACGGCCATCCGCGCACGCTCGAGGAAGTCGGCAGAGAGTTCAAGGTGACCAGAGAGCGCATCCGCCAGATTGAGGCAAAGGCGCTCAGAAAGCTCAGAAACCCGGTGAGATCCAAGAGAATTCGAGACTTTTTATGAATCAGAGAAATTATCAGAGAGAACAGGACCTCTTGGTCCGAAAAAACGAAGCTTCGGGACTTGTCCCGAAGCTTCTTCTTCACGTCTGCTGCGCGCCCTGCTCTTCTTTTTGTCTGGAAAGCCTGGCACCGCATTTTGATGTGACCGTCTTTTTTTGTAATCCGAACATCGACGACCCGGAGGAATACCACCGGCGCGCCGAGGAGGAGCAGCGCTTACTCCGGGAAATGGATTTGCCGCGCCCGGTCGGCTTTCTCGAGGGAGAGTACAATCCGGAGCGCTTTCACGAAGCGGTGCGCGGGCACGAAACGGATCCGGAGGGCGGTGAGCGCTGCGGTATCTGCTTTGAGCTTCGCCTACGCGAGAGCGCCAAGGCTGCCAAGGCGGGCGGTTTTGACTATTTTACGACCAGCCTCACGATTTCGCCGATGAAAAGCGCCCCCCGCTTGAACGAAATCGGGGAGCGCGTCGGTGCGGAGGAAGGGGTTGCCTTCCTGCCCTCTGATTTTAAAAAGAAAAACGGTTTTCTCCGCTCGACGGAGCTCTCGAAAGAGCACGGGCTTTACCGCCAGGATTACTGCGGCTGCTCCTACTCAAAGCGGGATGCGGAGCGGAGAGAGGCTCAGCGGTGCTCGGAGGCAAAGACGGACTCGGCGAGCGTGTCCGCAAGCGCGAGCAGCTGTAAGCGCTGCTCCTCATGACCGCGGGACTTTAAGGTGACCGTGTCCTGCAGGAAGTTCATGTTTTTCATCGAAGAAAAGAGTTCGCTCATCTTCTTGCCGGATACCGGTGCCCAGGAGCCGTTCTCCACGAGGGCAATCGAGCGGTTCTGCAAATTGTGTGCCGCGAAATCGCGAATCAGATTCTCCATGTAGGGGAACACTTCGTTGTTGTAGGTCGCGGAGGCAAAGACCAGGTGGCTTGCGCGGAAGGCCTCGGAGACCAGGTAGGAGACATCGGTCACGGAGACATCGTACATTTTGATGTTCTTAATCTTACGCTCGCCGAGGGCGTTTGCAAGCACCTCCGCGGCATTCTCGGTGCCGCCGTAAATCGAAGCGTAGAAGATAACCACTTCGTTGTCTTCGGGGCGGTAGGTTGCCCAGCGGGAGTACTTCTCAATGAGCCACTGAATCTTGTTTGCAACGCGCCACACGGGACCGTGCAAGGGGCAAATCATCTGAATGTCGAGGCCCGCCGCCTTGTTTAAGAGCGCCTGCACCTGCACGCCGTATTTGCCGACAATGTTCGAGTAGTAGCGGCGCATCTCGGAGAGTTCAAAGTCGCCGAAATTCAGCTGATCCGCATACAGGTTGCCGGAGAGCGCACCGAAGGTGCCGAAGGCATCCGCGGAGAAAAGAATTTTATCGGTCTCGTCATAGGTGACGGTGACTTCCGGCCAGTGCACCATGGGCGCCAGGATGAAGCGGAAGTTGTGGTGACCGGTCGAGAGCGTATCATTCTCCTTGACCTGCATGACCTTGCCCTGCAGATTGAGATCTCCGAAGAACTGCTTGATCATCGCATGGGTCTTTGCACTGCCCACAACCGTAGCCTCCGGGTAGCGGAGCAGAACTTCGGCGAGCGTAGCGCAGTGATCCGGCTCCATGTGGTTTACGATGATGTAGTCGAGCGGACGGCCGTTCAGCACAGCCTTGATGTTTTCGAGGAATACCCCGCAAATTGCGTGATCTACGGTATCGAGCAGGACGGTCTTCTCGTCCATAACCAAGTAAGAATTGTAGGAAATGCCGAGCGGAACCGGGTGGCAGTTCTCAAACTTAGCGAGTCTACGGTCGCTGGATCCGAGATACCAGAGCGTATCGCTCATCTGAATTGCCTGATGCATAACTTCTCCTTTTCTGACAGTTTGCAGTGACTAAGTGTTGCGCCGCAAAATCATCTGGAACTTCTTCGCGGACAGTATACCACAAAGGAGGGCAGACTTGCCACTGCTTGCGGATTGCTTTGGAATGTTGTAGACTGAACTCGTCTTAAATTTAGGAAATAAAGCGGAGCCAGGGCTCCTGAGAGGTGAATTATGTCTGAAGCATGTAACTGTAATCACGGCGGTATGCCGGAGCCGCCGAAGCCGAATTTTCAGATTCCGAGCAACGAAAACAGCAATATCTGCCATGTGATTGCGATTATGAGCGGCAAGGGCGGCGTCGGTAAGTCGCTCGTCACAAGCCTGCTCGCTTCCCGCGTCAGTGCGGCGGGCTATCGCGTCGGTATACTCGATGCGGATATCACCGGCCCCTCGATTCCGAAGGCCTTCGGCGTGGACGGACAGAGCCTTCATTCTCGTGAGAATCTGATGGTGCCGGCCGAGACCGAGAGCGGCATCAAGATTGTGAGCTCGAATTTGTTGCTCGACGATGACACGGAGCCGCTCATCTGGCGCGGTCCCATGATTGCGAGTGTCGTGAAGCAGTTCTGGACCGATGTTTACTGGGGAGATGTCGATTATCTCTTTGTCGACATGCCGCCGGGCACCGGCGATGTGCCGCTCACGGTATTCCAGTCGCTGCCGGTCGAGGGGATAGTCGTGGTGACAAGCCCGCAGGAACTGGTGTCGATGATCGTTGAAAGGCCGTCAACATGGCGCGTCAGATGGATGTTCCGATTCTCGGCCTCGTTGAGAATCTGAGTTACTACAATTGCCCGGACTGCGGGAAGCCCCATGCGGTCTTCGGCGAGAGCCACATCGATGAAGTTGCGGCCGGTCACGGACTCAAAGTGCTTGCAAAGGCACCGATTGACTCCGCAATTGCCGCGGCGGTCGATGCGGGTAAGGTTGAAACCCTCACGGCACCGTGGCTTGACGAAGCGGTTGCCGCAGTGACGGGAGATAAGAAGGCAGAGTGATGACAAGAGGCGGCAATCCGAACAGCGAACTTGAGCAATCCATACTCCGTGCCCCGGGCGAATTCCAGGTTCCGGAGAGCATGGTCGCATGGGCGCAGCAGTTTCAGGATGCCATGATGATGTACAGTTGTGCCATACGGGAAGTTAAGACCAAGCTGGAAGTTTTAAACGATGAGCTCTCGGTGCGAAATCAAAGAAATCCCATTGAGATGATTAAGTCGCGGGTCAAGCAGCCGCGGAGCATTGTCGAGAAATTAAAGCGCAAGGGCTATCCGCTGACCCTGCAGGCCATGCAGGACAATCTGGACGACATTGCCGGTATACGTGTCATCTGTTCCTTTGTGGACGATATCTATGCGATTGCGGGGATGATGATGCGTCAGGACGATGTGCGCGTTCTTCAGATTAAGGATTACATCAAGAATCCGAAGGACAACGGCTACCGCTCCTACCATATCATTGCGGAAGTTCCGGTCTATTTCTCCGAACAGAAGAGCTTTATCCGGGTGGAAATACAGATACGCACAATCGCCATGGATTTCTGGGCGAGTCTGGACCACGAACTCAAGTACAAGAAGGAAATCCCCGATGCCGAGGAAATCTCGGAGGAACTCCGCGCCTGCGCGGATATCATCGCGGATACCGACGAGAAGATGCTTGCGATACGCCGCCGCCTCGAGAAGAAGAGCGCCGCGGGCTGAGAGAGAAGCGCGGCAAAGGCGCGGATAGATGAAGTAAAAGAAAAAAGAGAGTCATGCGGTTGCATGACTCTCTTTTATGATTCCGAAAAACTTACGCGAGACGCTTTACAAAGTGTCCCTCAATGCTTACCTTCTCGTTGATGACGACAAAGGCCTGCGGATCGATTGCGTAGATGACAGACTTCAGCTGTCGCACCTCGTACTTCGAGACCGCACAGAAAAGAACGCGGGTCTCTTCGTTCGTGTAAGCGCCGTGCGCGCCCCAGGTCGTGACACCGCGGCCGAGCTGCTTCAGAATCGCTGCTTCGAGCGAGTTGTCCTTGCTCTTTGTGATAATCGTGACCAGAACGTTGATATTCTGGGTGTGCATTCTGTCTTCGGCGACCGTGCAGACAGCCGTGCAAATCAGAGAATAGATAACGGTCTGCGCGTTGAAGAGGAAGAGGCAGATGCCGTAGAGCACAACGTTGACGCCGATACCGACCTTTGCGACGCTGAAATCCTTTTTCCACTTGATGAGCAACAGCGCAATGACATCCATGCCGCCCGCAGATGCGCCGTTTCTAAGCATAATACCGAGGCCGAAGCCGGAGACCAGACCGCCGACAATGCAGGTGGAGAGCATATCATCCATCACATGTACCACAGGAATCACGGAGAGGAAGAACGAAATCAGCGTGGTCGTGAACAGCGTTTTCCAAAAGAATTTTTTGCCGATGGCGCGCATCGAAATCAAGAGCACCGGGAAGTTGACACAGTAGTAAATAATACCGGCGATATCAAAATTTCCGGTGTTGAGGTGTAAGAGTGAGACCAAACCGGTACGAATCAGCTGGCATACACCGAAGAGACCGCCGGAGTAGAGCTTGGCAGGAACAATAAACCAGTTGGTCGCAGCCGCATAAATCAGTGCGCCGACGGTGGCACCGAGAAGCTGCGAGAGCAGAGCCTTATGTTCCGAATGTTTTTTGTCGAGTTCCATAGTGACGCCCCCCCTTGTTTATCATGTAGAGCATCATAACATAAGAACTACGGTAAAGATACAGCGGAAGTGGCTTTTTCCGTACAAAACTGTCTTTTTTGAACACAGCTTTTCCTTGAAATCAAAAAGGCGGAATGTTATAGTTTCAGTGGTATACATTTACATAGAAGAAGGAGGTGACCGGGATGAGTGACAGTGATGGTGGAGGGCGAAGTAGAACCGCTGCGAACAGGGTGTTTCACGGGATTTGCGCTCACAGGCAGCCCGGGAACCTTTTGGAATTTCCGAAAGTAGTGAGGGGCTTTGTGCCGCTCTCTCCTGTTCGCCGCGCCTCCGGTTTAGCTGTCAGTGCGCAACCCGTCGGCGAACTGCCTTGTCGGTTCAGGTGAAGAGAGAGGAGAGAGTATGGGAGAAAAGGGCATGAAGAACCGTGAAGAACTCCAGCAGGAAATTCTGGAAATTCTCCGCGGAAGAAAGTCCCCGAAGATTATGCGAGATGAGCTCGATGAATACCATGCGAGCGATTTGGCCGCAGCGCTGGATGAGATTACCTTAGAAGAGAGAGAGCGTTTTTATCGTCTGCAGAGCGATGAAGCGCTCGCGGAAGTGTTAGAGCACAGCGATTACGCCGATAAGTATCTGGGGGAGATGAGCCTGCATCGTGCGGCGAGTGTCCTGACCAGAATGGAGCCGGACGTTGCCGTCGACTTGATGAAGGAGAGCGATTCCGTAAAGAAGAAGGAGTGGCTTGAACTCATGGATCCTGAGTCCAGAGCAAAGCTGCAGAGCCTTGCTTCCTTCGACGAGGATTTGATCGCAAGCCGCATGACGACGAACTTTGTCTGGCTGTACAGCAATATGACCGTTCGGGAGGGTATGAAATCCCTCGTCGAGCAGGCGGAGGAGCACGACAACATCTCCGTGATTTATGTTTTGGATCCGCAGGGTGTCTTTTACGGTGCCATCAATTTAAAGGATTTGATCATTGCCCGCAGAGACACCGAGCTCTCGGACATTATTATGACGCAGTTCCCCTATGTTTACGCCGATGAGCGCATTGAGGACTGCCTCTGGATTATCCGCGATTATTACGAGGAAAGTATTCCGGTTCTTTCTTCCGATAACCATATCCTCGGCGCCATCACCTCGCAGGAAATCGCGGAAGTGGTCGGTGATGAGATGGGAGAGGACTACGCAAAGTTGGCAGGTCTCTCCGCCGAGGAGGATTTGAACGAGCCGCTCCGCATGAGTATCAAGAAGCGTCTCCCCTGGCTGATTCTGCTCCTCGGTCTCGGTATGGTCGTCTCGAGTGTGGTAGGCCTCTTTGAGGGCGTGGTCGCACAGCTCACGATTGTCATGGCCTTCCAGTCCCTGATTCTCGACATGGCAGGTAACGTAGGTACCCAGTCCCTTGCGGTCACGATTCGTGCTCTCATGGACGATCAGCTCACCCCGAAGCAGAAGTTAAAGCTTCTCACCAAGGAAGTCAATGTCGGTACTTTGAACGGCATCATTTTGGGCCTCCTCGCCTTTGTCGGCGTAGGTCTCTATGTCACCGTTTTCAAGGGCATGCCGGTTCACTATGCGTTCGCAATCTCGGGCTGCATCGGTGTATCCCTGGTTGTCGCAATGCTGATTTCGAGCTTGGTCGGTACGGCGGTTCCGATTTTCTTCAAGCACATCCACATAGACCCCGCAGCGGCTTCCGGTCCCCTGATCACAACCATCACCGACTTGGTCGGCGTTGTGACCTACTACGGACTCGCGTGGCTTTTGCTCATCGAATTTATTCACCTGTAAAACACAAAGAGTCGCAACCTTCTCACGGGGGAGCGGCTCTTTTTTTCAATTTAGTTCGCCTTGTCACCCGCTCGGACAAAAGGAGGGAATCGAAAACAGAAACGGTAAAGAATCGAAAATGGCATTGAAAAGGAAGGCAAGAGTCCGAAACAAAATGAAACGAAGCGCAAAATATGGAGATATCATCGCTTGAACTAGGATTTTATAGGCCGAGTCGGGAGAAAAACAAAGAATGTCCGAAAATAAATCGGAAAACAAGCGAAAGGCTTGAACCCGTTGTCGGTAGAATGGTAAAGTAAGAGTTAAGGGTATTGAAACCACAGTTTTCTATTTTGGGGGTGCTTATGAAATTGCTACGGAAGTTTGTGTGTGCCGCATCGGTCGCGGCGATTTCCGCCTGCCTTGTGATTCCGTCGTTGGCGGCAACGGCGCAGTGGAAGCACAATGACAGAGGTTGGTGGTATGAGGAGGCAAACGGTTCCTATCCGACCGCTACGTGGAAACTCATCAACAATAAGTGGTATTACTTTGACGGCATCGGCTACATGGCCGAGGGCCGCTGGATCGGAAACTACTATGTCGGTGCCGACGGCGCCATGTTGGTGAGCACCGTGACCCCCGACGGCTACTATGTCGACGAGACGGGAAAGTGGATTGAGGGGAAGAGAGCTTCACTTCATGTGAGTAAGAGCAGCACGGCCGGGAAAGAGAAGAAGCGGCGGTGGCGGAGGAGGCGGAAGCAGCCGCGGCAGAAGAGGCGGCGGCGGAGGAGGCGGTTCCCGCGGCGGCAGCGGCGGTTCGGGCCTTTCCTACGGCGGCGGCACGGCGGCGGGAAATACCGCGAATACCGGAACTGCGGCGAACACGGGCAATGCCGGCAACGTCGGAACCACAGGAAATACCGGCAACGCGGCGAATGCGGGTAATGCCGGAAACGCGACGAACACCGCCGGTGCCGGCAACAGCGCGAATACGACAGGCGCCGCGGGAACGCAGCTTTCCGGTGAGGAGGGCAGAGTCATCTCCGCGCTGATGGCCTTAGGCCTCAGCGAAAAGGAGGCAAAGCTCTACTACGACATCAATGCCTACCGTGAGAGCCTCGGTCTTCCGAAGCTTTCGCTCTCAAAGTCTCTGACCACAGTTGCGAGAACCCACGTTGCGGATTCCAATGCGCACACGCCGGAAAACCAGGTGGATGTAAGAGGCATACAGGGCAACCTGCACAGCTGGTCTTCCTACGGCAGCTGGACACCGGTGGTTTACACTTCCGACCATCAGTATGCGGCGAATATGTGGAGCAAGCCGAGCGAGCTTACCTCCTATCCGGGCAGCGGCTTTGAGATTTCGTCTCGGTACAGTCTCGCGATGACACCCGATGTGGCACTGGATTCCTGGAAGGGGTCTCAGGGGCACAATGATGTCATGACGACCCAGGGCATGTGGTCGGATTTAAAGACCATGGGTGTCGGCATTGACGGCAAGTATGCGCATGTCTGGTTCGGTCAGGATGCGGATCCGGCAGGTTATTATGAGGTGCCGGGCTACACGGTGCTTCAGCCGTAATCTGTCTGCACACACCCCGCAGAAAAAGCTTGCTTTCAGCAAGCTCTGGCTATAATGAAAGCCGTGCTGCGGGGCGTGGCTCAGTTTGGCTAGAGCGCACGGCTGGGGGCCGTGAGGTCGCAGGTTCAAATCCTGTCGCCCCGATTTGAATGAAACAGGAGATTGCGAAATCTCCTGTTTTTTTGTTACACGGTCACAGCATCTGCACCGTTATCTTTATTTGCAATAGCTAATCGTGTGGATGCCGCTCTGTTTTTTTGTAAGAACACATGGTATAATTGCACATGTGTCAGCGCGATAAAGGATTATTTTCTATGAAAAAGCTGATAGCCTTTGACTTTGACAAGACACTCTACGATCATCAGACGCTAAGCATACCCGAGAGCGCCGAGCGCGCGCTTCGGGCGCTCAGAGAGCGGGGGCACATCATCGTGCTTGCGACCGGGCGGGATATGTCGACCCATTATTCCAGGCCGTATCTTGACTTGGTCAATGCCGCGGCGCGCGTCGAGCAGAACGGCGCAAAGGTCGTTGTCGGTGATAAAGTGCTGTTTGAGCACTACATCGACCGCGGTCTCCTGAAGCGGATGATGGACTATGCGGAGCGGACCGGCATAGGCTTCGGCGTGACCATAGAGGATGAGGACTATTACCTGAACCCGGAGCGCATCCGCGAGGCGGAGATGAAGCGTTGGGGGCAGTGCGGACGGCAGTTTAAGGATGCGAGAGCACTCCTTACCCGGGATATCCGCACAGTAAACTTTATCGGCACGGAGGAAGAGGCAAAAGCCATGGAGCAGGCCTTTCCGGAGCTACAGCTCCGCATGTTCTCCGTGAACTACGGCGCCGACATCATTGAAAAAGGCATCAGCAAGGCAGAGGGGCTAAAGAAACTCTGCGCGTATTACGGCTTGGAGATGAGCGATGTCTATGCCTTCGGCGACTCCTACAACGACAGCGAAATGCTGGAAGAAGCGGGGGTCGGCATTGCGATGGGCAATGCCAAGGAGGAACTCAAGGAGATTGCGGATTACATTACAAGCCCGATCGATCAAGATGGTATTTGGAATGCCTGCAGACACTTTCAGCTGGTGTGAGTGCGCAGGAAAATCACAAGGAGGCCGATATGAGAGAAGAACTGAAGCAGCTTCGCGAGGCGATGAAGAAGCGTGGAATCACGGTGTATTATCAGCCGTATTCCGATGCACACGGCAGTGAGGAAATCAGTGCCAGAGATCAGAGCGTTCGCAAATCAGTGGGTTCACGGGAGATTCCTGCACCCTGGTGGTGCTCGAGAAAGAAGCATTCCTCTGGACGGACAGCCGTTTCTTCGTACAGGCGAACATCGAGCTGAAGGACAGCGGCGTTGAGCTGATGAAGGCAGGTGTTCCGGGAACCCCGACCATAGTCGAATACTTGGAGAATCATTTCCCGGAGGGCGGCACCCTTGCATTCTATGCGCCGCTGCTCGGAACGAATACGGGCAAGGAGCTGAAGGAGTTTGTCGCGAAGAAGAAGGGCAAGCTGATTACCGACATCGACCTTGTCGATGATATCTGGAAGGATCGCCCGGAGAGAAGCCATGAGCCGATCTGGGTACATGATATCAAGTACGCGGGCGAGGAGGCAAAGAGCAAGATCGATCGCGTGCAGGCGGAGATGAAGAAGCTCGACGCTTCTGTCTTCCTGACCGGCAGACTGGATGAGATTTCCTGGGTCACGAACTTGCACGGCGCAGATATCTCCTGCAACCCGGTCTTCCTGTCTTATCTGATGGTGAAGGCGCGCTCCGCAAAGCTCTTCTGCCAGGAGAACGCACTTACCGATGAGGCAAAGAAGCATCTGGAGGAGCAGGGTATTGCAGTCGGCTCCTACGACGACTTTATTGCGGCTGTCGGCAAATTAAAGGATGAGCGCGTCTTGACCGATCTCCGCGATTTGAACTTCGCGGTTTACAATGCGGTTGTCGACAAGAACACGATTGTGGACGAGCTGAGCCCGATCTCCCTGATGAAGATCATCAAGAACGATACCGAGCTCAAGGGCTTCCGCGATTGCCATGTGCGTGACGGTGTGCATCTGACCCGCTTCCTCTACTGGCTCAAGAAGACCATCAAGGAGGGCAAGGCGGATACTTACACCGAGTACGATCTCGGCGAGAAGCTGAATTCGTTCCGCGCAGCGGATCCGAAGTATGTGACCCTGAGCTTCTCTACCATCCCGGCTTACCAGGCAAATGCGGCAATGGCACACTACATGCCCTCTAAGGAGCAGAGTGATGTCGTAAAGCCCGAGGGACTTTTCCTTGTGGACTCCGGCGCACACTATCTAGACGGCACGACGGATGTCACGAGAACGCTTGCGCTCGGCGATATCACGCCGGAGCAGAGCCGCGACTACACGCTTGCTGTTATCGGCATGCTGAACCTCATGTTTGCGGTATTCCCGTACTATGCGACCGCTCCGCTGCTTGATACCTATGCGCGTCAGGCAATGTGGAAGTTCGGCAGAGACTACGGTCACGGCACCGGCCACGGCGTCGGCTTCGTGAACAATGTCCACGAGCTTCCGGTTTCGGTCCGCCCGTGGCCGCACCCGGACCGCAGAAGAGAGGTTACCTTCCAGCCTGGCATGGTGACGAGTGACGAGCCGGGTGTCTACATTGACGGCGCTTACGGCATCCGCATCGAGAACATGTTGATTTGCGTGAAGGATACGGAGCACGAGGGCTTCAACTGCTTCGAGAACCTGACCTGGGCACCGCTCGATCCGGACGCTCTGGATCTCAGTATCATGTCGAAGGACGATATCCGCCGCTTTAATAAGTATCAGAAGCGCGTTCGCAAGACCATTGCGCCGCTGCTTCCGGAAGAAGAGAGAGAATGGCTCATTCATGAGACAAGAAAAATCCGCCGCGAGAAAAAGCACTGAGCGGCACAGTAATCCCGAAAAGAAGGCGCTTTTGAAAAAAAGCGGCGCAGCGAAACCAGCTGCGCCGCTTCGCGCTGTCTCCGACACAGCGCGCTGTCCCCATGAGAAGCGCTGCGGCGGCTGTTCTTACAGCGCCCTGCCTTATGAGGAACAGCTTCGCAAAAAGCAAAGAGAGGCAGAGAAACTGCTCGGCAAGTTCTGTAAGGTCGAGCCCATTGTGGCGGCACTTGAGCCGCTGCACTACCGGAACAAGGTGACGGCGAGCTTCGGCTTTCAGAATAAGAAGCTCGTGGTCGGTGTGTACGAGCGGGACAGCCACAGGGTTGTTCCGATCGACCACTGCCGCATCCAGAACCGAACGGCGGACCGCATCATCCACATCATCCGCGATTTGGCGGTCTCTTTCCGTCTGAAGGCTTATGACGAGGATCTTAGAATCGGTACGCTCCGCCATGTTCTGGTTCGTACCTCCGAGGCGACAGGACAAATCATGGTGGTGATCGTGACCGGTACGCCCATCTTCCCGGGCAGCAAGAACTTTGTCACTGCCCTCAGAAAGCAGTGTCCCGAGATTACGACTGTCATCCAGAACATCAACCCGCAGAAAACCAGCATGATACTCGGAGAGCGCGATAAGGTGCTCTACGGCAAGGGCTACATCGAAGATGAACTTCTGGGACTTAGCTTCCGCCTCTCGCCGGCCTCCTTCTATCAGGTGAATGCGAAGATGACGGAGAAACTATACGAGACTGCGCTCTCGTTTGCGAATCTGACTGCAAACGATACGGTGCTCGATGCCTACTGCGGTGTTGGCACCATAGGCATGGCGGCATCCCGCAGCGCGGGACAGGTGATCGGTGTGGAGCTTAACAAGGCGGCCGTTCGGGACGCGATTGCGAACGCGAAACGGAACGGCATCGAGAACATACGCTTCTTTGCAGACGATGCGAGTGATTTTTGCTGCGTGTCGCAGAGAGCGGTGAGAAACTCGATGCAGTCATCATGGACCCGCCGCGAAGCGGCAGCACCGAGCGCTTCCTTGAGAGCGCCTGCAAGGTGAAGCCGAAGCGCATTGTCTATGTCTCCTGCAATCCGGAGACTCTCGCGCGGGATTTGCAGCTCTTAAAGCGTTGGAACTACCACTGTGAGCGCATTGTGCCGATTGATAACTTTCCGCTGACGGAGCACTTGGAGTGCGTGGCGCTTTTGTCCAAACTCAATATCAAGCAGCATATCGAGGTGGAGTTGAATCTGGACGAGCTGGATTTGACAGCGGCGGAGAGCAAAGCCACCTATGATGAGATCAAAGTGTAAGTGCTGGAGCATACCGATCTGAAAGTCAGCCGCCTTTATATCGCCCAGGTCAAACAGAAGTATGGCATTATCGAGCAGGAAACCTATAATAAATCGAAGTCTGAGAATACCAGACAGCCGAAATGCCCGCGGAAAAGGAAGCGGCGATTACAGATGCGCTGAAGTATTTGGGTATGATTTAAGGAATTCTGGAGTATTAGCTAAACGATTAATAGAATCTGTAGAAGCGGCCACCGATTGTTCAATAGTCGATGACCGCTTCTTTTGCTATCAGGAAAACAGAACATAATTTCGATTGTCTCTATTTGATTTAGTCTATCACCGCCTAACCGATGGCAAAAGAACAGATATTAGATTTGCGAAAGCGAAATTAAATCTGCATTTATGAATATTAAATCCTCTAAACAAGTGGAGAGGTTTGCGGACTAGCGTTATAATATAATAAAAATCACGAAATTAGCTGGGAGGACTTCCGATGATGCGTATCAGCTACAATAAACTCTGGAAGATGCTTATAGATAAAGGAATGAAAAAAAGCGACTTGAAGGAAAAAGCTGGCATTAGTTCTGCTTCCCTTGCAAAGCTTGGCAAAGGGGACAACATTACCACAGATGTTTTGCTTCGTATCTGCGAAGTCATGGACTGCCGGATAGAGGATATTCTTGAAACCATCAGAGAATAGCCAACACAAAGAATGAATTGGGAGGTTTTGCTATGACGATATTGGGCAAAAAACAGATGTCCGAAGAAGATATCAAATTAAACTTCATAACTCCGGTCATTCAGAGAGGTTGGAAAGGTCATATCACGATGGAGACCAGAATCACAGATGGTCGCATCAACATCAGAGGCAATCTCGTGGCTCGTAGCAAACCCAAGTTTGCCGATTATTTGCTGTATTTAAACGATGGCAAGCCGATTGCCGTTGTGGAAGTAAAGGATAACAACCATTCTGTATCCCACGGATTGCAGCAAGCGATAACATACGCTCGGATGATGGACTTGCCGTTTGCGTATTCTTCAAACGGTGACGCTTTCTATGAGCATGACTTTTTGACCGGGCAGGAGCGACAGATTGAGTTGGAAAAATTCCCGACACAGGATGAACTGGTTGCACGCTATTATGCGGAGTTGAATGACGGCAAGGGCATTTCCGATTTGGAAAAGAGAATTGTAGCCCAGCCCTATTATTCCTCTCAAAGCACCTATCCCCCAAGATATTATCAGCGCAACGCTGTGAACAGAACGGTGGAAGCAATCGCCAGAGGGCAGCAAAGATTGCTGCTTGTGATGGCGACCGGCACCGGCAAGACCTACACCGCCTTTCAGATTGTCTACCGACTGCTCCGTTCTGACCTGAAAAAGAGGATTTTGTATCTGGCAGACCGCAATATTTTGGTTGACCAAAGTATTTTGCAGGACTTTGCTCCCCTTGAAAAGACCATCTACAAGGTGGACTTTTCCGACAAGGAGTGCCTGAGCAAGATTGCGTCCCATGAGGTGAACTTCGCCCTCTACCATCAGATGGTAGGTCAGAATGACGAAGAACATTTCCGGCAGATACCGGCGGAATATTTCGACCTCATTATTGTGGACGAGTGTCACCGTGGCAGCGCCAAGGAGGACAGCAACTGGCGCAAGGTTTTGGAGTATTTTTCTTCCGCAACCCAGATTGGAATGACTGCCACCCCGAAGGAGAGCGAAAGGTATCCAATATCGACTACTTCGGAGAGCCGGTTTATATTTACAGCTTGAAGCAGGGCATTGAGGACGGCTTCCTTGCCCCGTTTAAGGTCATCAATATCACCACAAACATCGGAGACGGATGGAGACCCTATCAAGGGCAGACCGATATTTTCGGCAATATCATTGAAGACCGGATTTACAATAATCGGGACTATGATTACACCATTATTCTCCAAGACCGCATTGACGAGGTTGCAAGGGAGATTACGGAGTATCTGAAAAGCACAGACAGGATGCAAAAGACCATTGTGTTCTGTGCTTCCGAAGACCATGCAGAACGCATGAGGATTGCCCTAATCAACTATAACTCTGATATGGTTAAGGAGAACCCTGATTACTGCGTAAGAATCACTGGTTCGGATGTGTATGGAAAATCTAAACTTGATTATTTCATCTCTGTGTCCAGCCCGTATCCTGTTATCGCAACAACTTCGGAGCTTCTCTCCACCGGAGCAGACTGCAAGATGACCAAGCTGATTGTTCTGGATAAGACAGTCGAGAGCATGACCACCTTTAAGCAGATTATCGGGCGTGGAACCCGTATCAGAGAAAAGGACGGCAAGACACACTTCATCGTGATGGACTTTAGAAATGTGACACGCCTATTTACCGACCCCGATTGGGACGGTCCCGTTGAACAGGACGAGGGCTTCCAGCATGGTGGCAGCAAGCCGAAAGGTGGCGGTGGTGGACAAGGTGGCGGAGGAAAAGAACCTCCTGTTGACCCCGTAGAAACCCCGATTGTCGATAAGGACGGCTGCCGAGTAAAGATTATCAATAAAACTGTTTCGGTCTATGATGCCAACGGCAAGCTGCTGAGACAGGAAGATATTATCGACTATACAAGAACCAATATCAAAGGCGAATACGCTTCTTCGTCCGACTTTATCCGTAAATGGAAAGCATCGGACAAGAAGAAAACCATTGAAGAATCCTTTATGACAATGGGTATCGACTTGAAAGCACTAAAAGTAGACCAAGGTATGGAAGATGTGGACGATTTCGACTTCATCTGTTATGTGGCATACGGTAAGAAGCCGCTGACCCGAAAAGAACGGGCTAACAATGTTAAGAAGAAAGACTTTTTCAGCAAGTATTCTGCCGATGCACAGGCTGTCCTTGATATATTGCTGGACAAGTACATGAATCAAGGTATCACAGAGGTTGAGGACATTAAGGTTCTTTACCTTGCGGATTTTGCTAATTATGGTAAGCCCGCAAAAATTGTCAAGCTGTTTGGCGGCAAGGCACAATACGAAGCCGCTGTTAAAGAGCTTGAAGCAAGTATCTATGAAGAAGTAGAGGTAGGATAAATATGGCGATGCAGTCAGGATTTATAAAACGAATTAGAGATATTATGCGAATGGACGCAGGTATCAATGGCGACGCCCAGAGAATTGAGCAGATGGTATGGATGCTCTTTCTGAAAGTTTATGATGCAAAAGAAGATGATTGGGAGCTGAACGAAGACGCCTACGAATCCATCATTCCTGAAGAATTGAGATGGAGAAATTGGGCGAAAGCCGATGAACACGGTCATGCTATGACTGGGGACAAACTGCTGAACTTCGTCAACAACATTCTGTTCCCGGTGCTGAAGGGCAATGATGTGAAAGATGGTGATGCGGTTCTCTATGAGGGTATCAAGGTGACACCCGATACTCCAATTAAGAAAGCCATTGTCAAGTCCACCTTCGAGGACGCCAACAACTATATGAAGGACGGCGTTTATCTTCGTCAGGTCATTGATGTCATTGACGAGATCGAGTTTGACGATGTGAAGGAAAGCCACGCTTTCGGCTTTGTCTATGAGGAGATTTTACGGGAGCTGCAATCTGCCGGTTCTTCCGGTGAGTTTTATACGCCGAGAGCAGTCACCGAGTTTATGGCATTGATGATAAAGCCGCAGCTGGGCGAAAAAATGGCAGACTTCGCCTGCGGCACCGGCGGATTTATCACTTCTTGGCTGGGACAGCTCTCCAAACAGGTAACGGACACCACCGCTCAGAAGCAGCTTGATGACAGTATTTTCGGAATTGAGAAAAAGCCTTTTCCCTATTTGCTCTGCGTAACCAATATGCTGCTGCATGATATTGAAGTTCCGAATATCTACCACATGAACTCGCTGAAACACAATCTGCTGGACTACACGGACGATGATAAGTTCGATGTGATCCTGATGAATCCGCCCTACGGTGGGCATGAGGACAAGTCCATTCAGGGTTTCTTCCCTGATGATTTGGCAAGCTCCGAAACCGCAGACCTCTTTCTTTCGGTTATCATGTATCGCTTGAAGAAGAACGGCAGGGCTGCTGTTGTCGTGCCGGACGGCTTCCTGTTCGGTTTGGACAACGCCAAGGTAAACATCAAGAAGAAACTCATTTCCCAGTTCAACCTGCACACTGTTGTCCGGCTGCCTGGCTCTGTGTTCAGCCCTTATACCTCAATCACCACCAATCTGCTGTTTTTTGACAACATCAAGCCGACCACAGAGACATGGTTTTATCGGGTGGATATTCCGTCTGACAGGAAGCACTTTTCCAAGACGAAGCCCATGGAGTTGAAACACTTTGATGATTGCATTGCCTGGTGGAATGATCGAAAGGAGATTCCGGACGGCGAAAACTTCAAGGCGCGGAAGTTTACCGCCGAGTATCTGCTGAATGAACAGGGCTGCAACATAGACCTATGCGGCTATCCCCATGAGGAAGAAGAAATCCTTGATCCGATAGACACTATCCGGGAGTATCAGGAGAGACGAACCACCCTCAATGCGGAAATCGACAAAGTGCTGGCAGAGCTGGAAGCTCTGTTGCCGGGAGGTGTGAGCGAATGACACCGGAACAGTTAAAAGCGAGCATTTTGCAGTATGCCATTCAAGGCAAACTGGTGGAGCAGCGAGCCGAGGAAGGCACTGGCGAGGAACTCTACCGGCAGATTCAGGCAGAGAAACAACGGCTTATACAGGAAAAGAAAATCAAAAAGGAAAAACCGTTGGCGGAGATTTCCAAAGATGAAATTCCTTTTGATATTCCAGAAGCATGGATGTGGTGCAGGTTCGGCGACCTTATCCAAATAATCAATGGAGACAGAGGGAAAAATTATCCATCGAAAGATAAGTTGCTAAAAGATGGTAATATACCATTTATTAGTGCTATCAATATTGAGAATAATACTATTTCAAAAGACAATCTCCTTTATCTTTCTCAGGAACAATATGACTTGTTGGGAAGTGGAAAACTTCTTAAAGGAGACTTAGTTTTATGCATAAGAGGCTCTTTGGGCAAAAATGGCGTATATCCTTTTGAAACAGGAGCAATCGCATCCTCTCTTGTGATAGTTAGGAGCTATGTGGACGTAGAAATACTTTACCAATATATTTCGCTTTACTTTAACACGCCACTATTCAAACAAGAGATAAACAATTATAACAACGGAACAGCTCAACCAAATCTTGGAGCAAGAGATTTAGCAAAATTCGAAATTCCGCTCCCGCCCCTTGCTGAGCAAAAGCACATCGTTGCCAAGATTGAGGAACTTCTCCCTCTCATTGACCGCTACGCAGCGTCCTATGAGAAGCTGGAGCAGTTTAATGCCAAGTTCCCGGAGGATATGAAGAAGTCCATTCTCCAGTATGCCATTCAGGGCAATCTGGTGGAGCAAAGAGCCGAGGAAGGCACCGGCGAGGAGCTGTACCAGCAGATTCAGGCGGAGAAGCAACGGCTCATAGCTGAAAAGAAAATCAAAAAGGAGAAGCCACTGGCGGAGATTTCCGAGGACGAGATTCCTTTTGATATTCCAGAAAGTTGGAAGTGGGTTAAGGTTGGAAATATTGGTTCGTGGAGTTCAGGAGCTACACCTTCGAGGACAAACCCGGCATATTATGGCGGCACTATTCCATGGTTGAAAACCGGCGACTTAAATGATGGCTTTATAAAAGAAATTCCGGAATTTATAACAGATTTAGCTTTAGAAAAAACTTCTGTACGGTTAAATCCAGTGGGTTCTGTACTTATGGCAATGTATGGGGCAACGATAGGCAAGCTTGGCATATTGGATATTTCGGCTACAACCAACCAAGCATGCTGCGCTTGCATTCCATACGAAGGAATACATAACAAGTATTTGTTTTATTTCTTGATGTCTATGCGTCGGTCTTATATTGGAATGGCAGAAGGTGGGGCGCAGCCTAATATTTCGAAAGAAAAAATAGTGAATTCGCTTATTCCGCTTCCACCTCTTGCCGAACAAAAGCGCATCGTTGCCAAGATTGAAGAAGTTCTTCCATTCTGTGACAGGCTGAAAGAAGGTGACACAAAATAATGAGCATTGAGATTGGAGATAACAACAAAATCAAAAACAGCACCATTGCTAATACTGTGAACGGTGTCACGGAATCCAAAAAGAAAAATTGGTGCGAGAAGCATCCGATAATCAGCGGTATCATTGTCTCTGTTATTGCGGGTGTCATCCTTCTCTTTTCATTCTGGGCTGACATTGTGAAGTTTATTGAAGGGGTGTTCTGATGGCTAAAAGCAAAATCATAAAAGACCTTGCTAATGGCACGGTTGATACAATCACAGCCCTAAAGAGAGCCAAGGTACTTGTATCCGATTTGGAGAACTCTGAAATTCTGGAATGGCTTGACAATGAAATTTCTGGATACCCGACGGATGCGACCTTACCTTCTTACAGAAAAGTCCACGGAAGTTTGATGGGGTCTTACTTCAAAGGCTCAATGGCAAATCACATGACTTGGAATAATGTATCAATCCCTTTAGGGAAAATGCCAGATGACATTAAGGAACTTCTTTTGAGTGTTGAGTTCCATGAGAGTGTTGAAGCATTGAGGATGTTAACAGAAAAAAGCAAAGCCGTTGGTTCTGAAATCTCCAAGACAATTCCTGCCGACTGCTTTTCTACTATTGCACACTTCAATAATGACCCGTACATGATAATTACATCAGCCAGGGTAATTGTCGGAGAACATATCGTTAGCAATATTTTCTCAGTTATCGAAAACAAGCTTCTTGATATGCTAATGATTTTAGAAAAGGAATTTGGCTGTTTGGATGAACTGGATATTGATACCACGGCAAAATCCGAAGAAGAAATCGAGGCAATCAATAACAAAATCCTTGTTTTGGTTTATAACGATAATAGGGTATCTATCGGAGACGGAAACAAAATCAAGGACTCAACCATAGCATCGGAAATCGAATAAATGACCAAGCCAAAAGGCACGAACCGTGAAAAAGTTCGTGCCTTTTGTTTTGCTCATTTTCGGAAAGGAGGTTCAGCCCATGAGCAGAAGAAAGAAACCGCAGACCTTGCCGGAGCTTTACGCCGCCAAGGAAGAAGCAGAGGAGGAATTAAGGAAAGCCAAACAAAAGGGAAAAATTCTGGGACATCAGATTTCCAAGCTGACCCGCAACGCAAGAACACACCGTCTTTGCACCAGAACCGGGATGTTGGAGAGCTTCCTGCCAAACCCGGAGCTGCTGACGGACGATGAAGTGATGGCAGTTCTAAAGATTGCTTTTCATCAACCAGCGATGAAGCCGATTCTGGAAAAACTGGCAAGGTCGAGCGAAGCGAGGGAGACCCTTACGGAGTAAGGGCGAGTATGAAAGTTTTTCTGTAAAAACGGAATAAGAAATACCTTCAGGGGCTCCTGTGATATACACTAATCACAGGAGGCCTTTACTATGACAAAAAGAGAAAAGAAACCCGTCCACAAAGTCGTGATGACCGAAGGCAAACGCCAGATCATCCAGCAACTCCTACAGGAATACGAAATTGAGACTGCCGAGGATATCCATGATGCTCTCAAAGACCTGCTCGGTGGCACCGTCAAGGAGATAATGGAAGCCGAGATGGATGCCTACCGTAACGGCTACAAGGAAAGACTGTCAACTCCAACTACGGTTCTATGCGAATCGACGTCCCGCAGGACCGCAAGCCACGTTTGAGCCTAAAGTCTTAAAGAAGCGGCAGAAAGACATTTCTGACATCGATCAGAAGATCATCTCCATGTATGCCAAGGGGATGACCACCCGCCGGATCTCTGACACGCTCATGGATATCTATGGTTTTGAGGCCTCTGAGGGATTCATATCGGACGTGACGGATAAGATCCTGCACCCCATCCTCTACATCGATGCAATCCACTACTCCGTTCGGGATAATGGGATCATTCGGAAGATGGCGGCTTACGTCATCCTCGGGATCAGCTGCAAAGGAAAGAAAGATGTCCTAACGATCGAGGTCGGCGATAACGAGAGTGCTAAGTACTGGCTGGCCGTCCTCAACAGCCTTAAGAACCGTGGGGTTAAGGATATCCTGATTATCTGCGCTGACGGGCTGACTGGGATCCGCGAGGCGATCCGGACGGCTTTCCCGAAGACAGAATATCAGCGCTGCATAGTCCACCAGGTCCGGAACACGTTAAAATACGTGTCAGACAAAGACCGCAAGGCCTTCGCCAATGACCTTAAAACGATCTATAATGCTCCCAATGAGGAACAGGGGCGCGCCAACCGGGATCGGATCACAGAAAAGTGGTCGGAGAAATATCCGAACGCCATGAAACGCTGGGAACGCGACTGGGATGTCATCACTCCGATCTTCAAGTTTTCCGCAAATGTGAGAACCGTCATCTACACGACGAACGCGATCGAGAGTCTGAACGCCACATACCGCAAGCTGAATCGTCAGAGAAGCATTTTCCCCAGTGCCCAGGCTCTTCTGAAGGCCCTGTATCTGGGCACCTTTGAAGCTACGAAAAAATGGAGCATGACAATCCGGAACTGGGGGCAGGTTTATGGCGAGCTGTCGATCATGTACGAAGACCGGCTTCCCGAATGACACGATAAACAGCTGAAACGGGCGGATTTCTCCGTCCGCTGTAGACATGTCAACTTGTATCCGTTATAAAATAAGTAACCGTCTGAAGGTCGATAACGCTGCTTTTTGTAAATCCCTCAGACATAAATCCTATCACAGGAAATCCTATTTACAGAGATTCCTTCACACACTCTTTGGGACTTGGAAAAGGATTTACCTATGTCGGCCGCCAGCAGCGGATTAACATCGGCGGGCGAATCTATAAAGTAGATCTTGTTTTCTATCATCGTATTCTGAAATGCTTTGTATTGATTGACCTGAAACGAGGTGAAGTTCAACATGAAGATATTGGGCAGATGAATCTTTATCTGAACTATTACCGCGAGGAGATGAATACGGAAGGCGATACAGAACCGGTAGGAATTGTCATGGGAGCTTACGAAGATAAGCTGATGGTAAAATATGCAACACAGAATATATCCAATCAGTTATTTGTCAGCCGATATCAGCTTTATCTGCCGAACAGGGAGCAGCTGGAAAGTGAGATCAACCGCATTTTAGAGCAAAATCAGCAATGAAAATAAGGAACATAAAAATCAGAATTTATATTAAGAGCAATCATGAATGTAAGAAGGAGAATTTTTGGATATCTGCTGACCGGGTGGGGTGTCTTCTGTTTATGCCTGTTCATTGCAGAGCGGGTGACCGGGCAGGTCGTTCTGATAAGGGCAGTCAGACTGAATCTGGATGATTTTCTGTTCGTCCTGCTATGTCTTCTCTGTGCCGGTGCAGTTTCCTTTTTGATTTGTACATGGTGCAAAACGGTACGGAAGTCGGTAAAAGCATTGCTGGTCTGCGGCTGGATCGGGGTTATCTCCGGCCTGCTGTTGGGGAGTCTTATCTGGCTGGGACGTCATGCAGTTACGACCTGGCACGAATTCGATTCACCGGATCAGCAGTATTCGCTGGTCGCGGGAGAGTCAACATTTCTGCTCCTCGGCAATATCCGACTTTATGAACGGACTTCACCGATATTCATCAGGGAGCTTGATACCACCCTATTCCCAGATGACGGCTTTGCTGCCATTGCAAGGGGTGCATATGAGATCTCCTGGGTAGGAGATGTGGTAACATTGTCTGTCGATCAGAATTATGATGACCTGTGGGAGAGTGTGAAATTGGACATGGCAGATGACGGTAAAGTGCTGGCTTCATATAGCTATTATCCGGATGGCAGGCCTGACTGGCGGAATGAGCAGGAAAAAACCTCTGGAAATGAGGAAACAGAATCTGGATCAGCTGATGCTGAACAGGCAGATGAATATCCTGATGAAGGAGAGCTGCAGATTATTAACGGCCTGCTGGCTGTAGCACGTACAGTTGGTGATGCAGATGTAGATGAGGCGAATGTCACATATACCGCGAAAGGGACGCCGGAGTTCGTGATTTCATCAGATTCGGAGGCGTATACCTATATCCTGTATGATCGCGAATCCACGAATGGGAAATGTGCACTGTATGTACTCTATCAGTCAGCAACGGATAAGGAGAGAGATTCAGATCCGCAGATCATGGAGATGTACGCATATGAATACGCCAGTGGCAAAGTCATCATGGCAGGCAGACATGCCTGGAGTGATGTAGGTACAGATGAATACCGTGAAGCGACGGGAGAATAAAAAAATCCCAGTTTGTCGAAAGAAAACTGAATATGCTTTTACTGAGATCTCGCACCAGAAAAGGTTCGGGATCTTTTTTTGCCTCGAAGGGGAGTGTGTGAAGAAATCTCTGTAAATAGGATTTCCTGTGTATTGACACTATCTGGCACCCGGCGATGATCGTGTGCCTTTTTCGTTTGTCGGGTAAAAAGGCTCCCAAAGCAATTGATTTCTCCCAAAATGTTGATATGATTGGGAGTAAATAAAGGCGATTGGGAGAAAGAAAAAGACAAAAGACAATGAGAAAATTTGATTACTCCATATTAAAAGATAGAACATGGGATAATGGAATACTGTCATATGTCTCACAGATACAGGAATATGAAGGCAAGCAGGAATTATTTACAAGGCAAAAGCCGATGGAGCTTAAACGCCTTATTAAGATAGCCAGGATACAGAGTACGGAAAGCTCTAACCGTATTGAAGGGATTGTAACAACCAATCCAAGGTTAAAACAGCTTATGGACGATAAGACCACGCCAAGAAATCGTGATGAAGAGGAAATTCTCGGCTATCGAAAATGTTTTAGCTTTGGTGCATGAAGATTATAATGCCATACCGGTGAGATCTAACTACATCCTGCAGATGCATAAGGATTTGCTGCGGTTTACAAATCTATCATATGGCGGGAGCTTTAAAACTGCGCCAAATGAAATAGACATGGTTCTTGGCAATGGGAAGAAAGATACCGATTCCGTGTTTTATACTGGCTTTTCTCTGCATTCATCCATTTAATGACGGAAACGGAAGAATGAGCAGACTTCTTACGCTGCTCCTGCTTTATCGCAGCGGATATATGGTCGGACAGTATATCAGTATCGAAAAGGCCATTGCGGATACAAAAGAGTCGTATTACAAGGCCTTGGCGGATGCCGACAAACTGTGGCATGAAGAAAAGAATGATCCGAAGCCTTTTGTAAAATATATGCTGGGTGTTATACTTGCCTGCTACAGGGAATTTGAGGCGCGAGTGACTATTGCGGAAAAAAGCGGGGGCAGAAGCACATCTTATGACATCGTAAAGGAATTTATTCTGAATAAAATCGGAACATTTACGAAGCAGGAAGCGATGATGGCCTGTCCGAGTCTCGGAAGCTCCTCTGTGGAATCAGCCCTAAAAAAACTGGTCGAGGATGGAACCCTTACTCGATTGGGAGCGGGAAGAAAAACGCACTATGTCCGATCGGATGCTGCCCTCTGAAATAGAAATATAAGAGGCAGTCAAGGGTTTATCGGGCTCTGATAATTTTGAAGTTGTAGAGGTGATACAGTGTTATTTCACATTTTTAATTCTCAGGAGGAACGAAGGAACTATGGTGGTTCTTCATTCGTTGAAATACAATTTTGTAAGTTACCAGGTGGAACTGCCACAGATAGATTAGTTGCAGTTGATAGTATAAATAACTGGCAAGATGATTCTTTGTATATAGATGACGAAAATGTATTTTACAAAGAATACAGTAGTATTTTTGATTGTGGTATATATAACAATTTGAAATGCGGAACGGTAGATATATACGGAATCAACTACTATGCACCAGCTTTAATAGATTCTATTATAGAAAGACTTCGTAGAGAAAAACCGGTAGATTATGAAGTATTGATAGAATGGCTGATTAAGTCAAGAAGATATAACGGATTCTACATTTTAGGGTTATAAACAACTTCCAGTTTATCGAGCTGAAAGTCACCTGTGGACAACTTCCCTCAAAGCGATTTTCGTGGATGGTTTCTAAACACAAAAATATTGAAAACCTCTGACATCAACGGCGTTGTCCCACGACACTTGGAGCGTGTGGAGCTGCTGGGAAAGAAGTCATAAGAATAAAGAACAATGGATGAGAATAGAGGTGAAATCATATGGAACTCATGGATTATTTAAAATGGAGAAATGACGTAAGTTTTAGTGCAGCGCCGTTTAATGAAATCGACAACGTCATTTTGTCCTATCTTGCCTATGTGGACTTCGGTGAACTCTTGCATGAACCGAAGCGTCATGTGAGCATCGAAACCTGCTTCAAGCGCTTTTGCGAAAAGCACGACCTAGCGGAAGTGCGGGAGAGCAAGCACTTTATCGAGAGAGCGCCGCTGTTACTCGAAGACATGGTATGCGGAGCGCGCTTTCGGGGGACAAAAGTTGCGCACTTCAGAGAGGTTTTTGACAAGGAGAAGGTGCAGCAGTTTGCGGCCCTTGTCTTTCTGCTTCCGGATGGGACCAAGTATGTCTCGTTTCGCGGCACGGATTCGAGTATCACGGGTTGGAAAGAGGACTTTTTGATGAGCTTCACCGCGGAAACCGAGGGCGCCAAGGAGGCGGTTTCCTATCTGAACGAAGTAGCCGCTGCTGTCGACGGCGAGCTAATACTCGGTGGACATTCGAAGGGCGGCAACTTTGCGATGTATGCTGCTGCATTTTGCGAGGAGGCGGTCAAAGACCGTATTGTCAAAGTCTATAATAACGACGGCCCCGGCTTTCGGGAAGAGATTGTGCGCACCGCGGCGTACCGAGAGCTGCTGCCAAAGGTAACGAACGTTCTCCCGCAGACCTCTATCATAGGGCAGTTACTTTCCAATGAGGCGGAACAGCATGTTGTGAAGAGCACCGCGGCCGGAATCTTTCAGCACGATGTGACGACTTGGGAAGTGACGAAGGACAAATTTGTCGGCGCGGAGCTGGACGCCTTCAGCGATTTTGTCAAGAAATCACTCGGAACCTGGCTTGAAACCATGGATGATGAGACGCGGAAATCCCTGGTCGAGACTGTATTCTCCATGATTGAGGTGACAGAGGCAGAGACTTTCTTGGAATTCGGAGAAAATTTATTTAAGAACACCGGGCTCATCATAAAAGGACTTGGGAAGCTCCCGAAAGAGAAACAGAATGAACTGACGGCCGCACTCGGAAGCCTCGCTGAGGCGGGCAGAGCGACCGTGCTCGACAAGATGCCGAAGCTCACTTTGCCTTCCATCGCATCGAAGCCACGGAACGAAGCAGAAGCGTAAGTCGGATAAATCTTTTTTGAATCATGTTGTTTTCGCATTCGGAAAGGAGGAGCGCATGAAAGGGAAAATCTGGGATTGGTATGCGCCGATTTATAAGCGGGCCATGCGGGCGGAGGAGAGAAGCTATGCGTTTCTGTATCGCCGCATTCCGAAATTGATTCGCGGCAAGGAAGTGCTGGAACTTGCCACCGGACCCGGGCTGCTCGCGAAGCGCGTTGCGCCGGTCACGAAGTGCATGCTCGCGACAGATTATTCGGCGGGCATGATTGCAGAGGCAAAGAAAGGTGCCTGCCCGAAAAACTTGCGCTTTGAGGTAGCGGATGCCTTATCCCTGCCCTATGCGGACGCGAGCTTCGATGCGGTGATCATGGTGAATGCCCTGCACCTTTTGCCGGAGCCCGAGCGCGCGCTGCGAGAAATAGCCCGTGTGCTAAGACCGGACGGTATCTTGATTGCGCCGAACTTTGTAAAAAAGCGGGAGCGCTTGGCGGGGCGCTGCTGGGAGTTATTGCTTGCTCTGGCGGGGCTCCGATTTACGAATCAATGGACAGCTGAGGAATATAGGGCGTTTCTCGAAAAGTACGGCTGGGAAGTCCTGTTTTATAAGGAGCTGCGCGCGAGAATGCCTCTGCTCTACACAGAGTGCAAAAGAAGAGAGAACTAAGTAAATTGGTCTGATGTTTGGGCAACAGGGAGAATTAAATAGTTATCATAAGTAATTGTAGAGGGATTCGAATCGGTCCGCTAGGACTGTCGTCGGATTCCTCTTTTTTGTATGGAACTTTGGTACCATTTTTGCTTTAAATTAAGAATTGTGTGCAAAACTGCTGAAATAAACGACTTTAACCCGGTTTGATGTTCAATAAAGAACTGAAGTGCATCTTCATTTATTTGTAAGAAATTCGAATTTGCGCTATACTAGTGAAAATAAAGTGTGGATAAAGAAAAGTTAAAACGATTTATTTTCGCAATTATTGCATAAATAATTAAAAGCAGAGTGGGACAAAAAGTGTGGCAGAGAAGCGCTTATCGTCCGTGAAAGCGCGTCTGTCTCGGACACCGTGGATGGGCTGCAAGTGTGATTTGGTTTTTTTGCCGTGTACTTTTATTCCCAGGAAAGACTGTTGAGCGAAGACCGGGGGACTTATGGGAGAAAAGGCAGAGAAGCAATACGACTATCTGACACTGTGCATTCATTACCGTATCATCTCCCTTCTGCTCTCGACGGCTGTCTTCTTATCGGGTATGTGGGAGAAGGAGATACGCTCTCTGACAGGATGGGGCATCGTCTTCGGCATGTTTTTGTCCTGTCTCATCGGAAACTATCTCTACGTTCGAGCGGAAAAGAACAAAGACGCGATGGGGGCCGTACTCGGTATAGAGCTTGCGGCCTACGGAATCTTCATTTATCTGAGCGGGGGGCTCTCGAGTCCTTATCTCTGGTACGTACTCTGTTGCATGATGATCAGCTTAAGCGGTGAGTTCGACGGGAGCACAGCTTTGCTCGCGGCAATCTGGTGTGTGGCCTGTGCCTTGGTGGGGCAGCAGAACAGAAATCCGGTAAGGCTTGAGAGCAACATTCTGGTGGGGGTTCTCTGCACCTTCGGGAACTTCTATGTGCTGCGGCGACATGTACAGTCCATCCGTGAAGGAAGGGAAGAGCTGCGCGACTTAAACAGCTGCCTCGTGGAAGAATCGGCGCAGCGAGTACGCGCTTTCCCGCGTGGCGGATATGTATGAAGGCTTCGCCCTCATGGCGATGACGGATGCCGAGCGGGTGCTAGGGGAACTTGCCACCTTGATTGCGGCGAGTGTATCGCCCGAGGGTTGCGTCTTGATACGGCGCAACGAGGAACAGATGATACGTGAAATCATCATCCGCGGTATGCCGGAAAAACAGGGGGAAGAACTGGTGTCCCGGGCTACGGCAATGAGCCGAAGCGAAGGGGAAGTGCGGGTGAACGGTCAGCGCTATCAGCTCTTTTCCGTCGAGAGCGGCAGCGGAGACGGCATGCTCATCATAGGGGCAGCGGATGCGGAAAGCACTGCGGTAAAGGAGAGCGGTCTTAAGGAGCTTGTTCGGCGTGAGCGGGAGTTTTACGTACGGCTCTGCGGCATTATTTTTCGCGGGCTAGATATGCAGAGGCAGATGGAGGCGTATATTTCCGCGGAGGAAAAGAACCGGATTGCGGACGAAATTCACGACACGGTTATCCAGAAACTCTTCGGTTTAAACTGCGGTTTGAAGGAACTGGAACTCTTTGTCGAGAAGGAGGAGACAAAGCGTGGGGCCGCGCTGGAGCGGATTGTGCTTCTCCAAAAGACGGCGGCACTCACCATGCGGGAGCTGCGGGAGACGGTTTACGGGCGAAATTTTGCGCGCAGCGGGGAGCAAAGTTTTGAGGGCAGGCTACTCAGCTACATGGAGGAAGCGGAGCGGCAGTACGCTGTCCGTATTCCGGTTTCGGTTGCAAACGGCATCGAAGAACTCTCGGCGGCGCAGAAGACAGTGCTTTACCGCGTGGCCTGCGAGGCCGTCAACAATGCCGCGAGACACGGAGGCGCCAAAGAAATTCGAGTGGAGATTCGCGCGGAGGAAGAGGGTTTCGTCCTGAATGTAAAGGACGACGGGAGCGGTTTTGAGGAAAAAAGGCTCCCGGGTTCCGGCGGCAAGGGACTTCGGAGTATGAAAAAGGTTGCGGCACTCCTTGGCGCATCGCTTCGCGTGGAAAGCGGCAAAGGACAGGGAACGGAAATCACACTCACCCTTCCGGTGAGCGCTTTGCAAAGGGGGAAAAGCGTATGTATCTCGTAGTGGATGACCATCCGCTGGCGCGGAAGGGACTCGAGCAGATTATTCATATGTATTGTCCGGAGGAAGAGGTTCTGGAGGCGGGAACCGTGCGCGAAGCGGTGTCTCGCATGGATGAGGCAGCGGTCAGCGTGGCGTTCATCGACATCCGCCTCGGCGCTGAGAGCGGTTTCGATGTGCTCAAATGGGTCAAGGAAAGCCGACGCGACGTGCGTACCATCTTCATCACTTCCTCTTCGCGGGAGAGCGATTTCTTTCGGGCGCGGGAGATGGGGGTGGATGCCTATATCTTAAAAGACGCCTTTGTGGATGAGATTATGTTCGGTCTCCGTGCGGTGCAGCGAGGCAAGAAGTTCTATTCCGCCGCGCTTGTGGAAAAGCTGAATCAGGCGGCGGAGGAGGATCGAAAACTCGAGGAGCTCACGGAGCGCGAAATCGAGGTTCTGCGTCTCATGAGCCGGGGGTGTTCCAACGCGGAAATCGGCGATTTATTGTTTATCTCGCTCGGAACAGTCAAAAAGCATGTGAGCAGCATACTCGGGAAGCTCGGCTTTAAGAGCCGTGTGGAGGCCGTGTTGTTTGCGGGAAAGTGTGACAGTCTTTCGGAACTCAGCGTGTAAAACAGGACGATGCGGACAGGAGGTAAGAAGAGATGAGGAGACAGGGGGGAAAACTCTTACCCTGTGCTGTTCTGGCACTTTGTCTGGCAGCGCTGGGGACAGGGTACGCGTATTGGGACGGTACGCTCCGCGTTGCCGGAAAGCTCGCAACGGGGCAGCTGGACTGCGCATTTGCGAGTGAAGGGACATATCGCGCCGTATTGGTGCGGGATGGCGGAGAAGTGCTTGCGGAAGTGCCGATGGAGGCAAGCGCGGGTGAAAATGAGAAGAGCATAGCTTTGGTGTTTCCGGAGGGAATGCCCGAAGACTTTTTGGGCGGGGAAAATTATCTTCGAATTTCTTGCCCGATTGCGGAAAAGGGGATGAAGGCGAAGGAAAAGCCCGTCGACTTCACGGTCCCCGGAGAGGAGATTCCGCTCACGCCCGAACAGGTCTATTTGGCCCTTCCGAATGCCGTCTATGACTGGGATGAGCCGGATGCCGGTTTCTTGAAACCTAAGCGGCTTATAGCCTTTCGCAGCGTGGAGCGGCTGGACGATGTGCTCTGTTGCTGTCTTTATCTGCGAGCGGAGAATGAGAAGCCGGAGGGGTTATGCCGGATTTCATCCGGATGGACGAGGAGAGTCTCATGGCCATGCCGCTTGCCGAGCGGCTGTTTCCGAGCAGCGGTGTCTGGGTAGACTATTCCTTTGCGACAGAGTTGCGCATCGATCAGCAGACAGCGGGCAGCGGGAAACGAATTCACTTGTTCGGGGCGCTGACAACGTATGCCTATTGGACGGATTGCTTGCATATGAAGGGCAATGCGGCATTTCACTTCCCGGTGGCCGTTCAGCTTCTCGAGACAGGCGAGTTTCCGGCGGACAGCGCCGTAATCGATGACCGAGGGTTTGCGACCGAGTCAAATGCTCGGAAAAACGGGAAAACGGAGCAATATCAAAATACGGCCGGAAGAACGGGAGGGTTATGACCGTCTCCTTCATTTTTCTGTTGTTTTTACTGGTCGGGACTGCCGTTCCGGCGTTCAAAACACTCCTTGAGGGCAATTTGTATCTTGCCCTTTTCTGGTACGGAAGTATGGCAGCGCTGCTCCTCTTTGTACTGCCGCGGGTCGGTGTGCGGCGTCGCGCTGCCCAAAGGAGAGGGATGCGCATCTATGCACTGACCGGTGCGGCAATTTTTTTGGCGCTCCGTTTTGTGAGCGCTGTTTTTATGAAATGCCTGAAGGGGAGTCCCTATGACAGCTCGATCGGCGGCATGGTACGGAACGTGCTTCTCTTGCTTCTGCCTCTCATTGTGCGAGAGGGCGTACGTGCCTACGGTTTGGGGCTCAGCAGAAAGCACATACGCCACCGCACGCTCTCCGCGGTTTTGCTGACCTTGTTTTTTGCCCTCTTGGAACTCAATGTACAGCGGGCACTGCGGCTGGAAGGCGCGGAGAATCGCTTCGTGTTTGCGGCGGAAACCGTGCTTCCCGCGCTTGCACGGAGCGCCCTGCAAACAGGACTCGTGCTGAGCGGCGGGATGTGGCCTTCGGTACTTTACAGCGGCAGCATAGGAATTTTTGAACGGGTATTTCCGTTTTTGCCGGATTTACCATGGTTAGCGAATGCCGCCATAGGACTTTGTTTTCCGGTTTTCTTTCTCCTCTTTGTGAGGGAGCGCTTCCGCGCGGAAGAGTTCGGGGAGCAGCCGGAGCCGCAGAGCAGTTCTTTGAGCTGGTACGCGGAACTCCTTGCGGCCGTGATCTTTTATTGGTTTTGTGTCGGTGTGTTTCCGGTCTATCCGACGGTCATACTGACCGGTAGCATGGAACCGGTCATTCATCCGGGCGATGTGGTACTGGTGCGGAAACTCCGCGAAGAGCAGGAAATCAAGGTACTCTCGGAGGGGACGGTGATCAGCTTCCGCCGGGGGAATATCAGCATCACGCACAGAATCCTTGCGGTGCGAGAGGATGAGGCAGGGAACCGCACGTTTATCACGAAGGGGGACAACAATCCCTCCGCGGACACCGAAGTTGTTCACCCGAATGATATCAGCGGCACGGTGATTCGGGTTGTCCCGCGGGTCGGTATTCCCGTACTGCTTTTAAACAGCAGGCGTAAGGTACCGACGGAAATTCAGCAGGGCCTACGAACAGAGACAGCAATCCCTTGAGCTGCGCAACGCCGGAGAGAGGCAGCTGAGGGGAAGAGGAGCGGGTACAGTATGGAAGAGGCAATGAAGAAGGGCAAAAAGAACATAAGACCTGTATTTGACACGAGACGTAAAATTGCGACAACGCTGGCGGGACTGATTTGTCTGGTTGCGGCCGTGTTTCTCCTGTTTCGGGCCATGCAAAGAGAGAGCACAGTGCGAGAGCAAACGCTTTATTCCTATGAACTCGGTGTCAACGCGGAACCTTGGATACATCTCCGTGAAAACTCGGTGTTTTCGGAGGAATGGCTCTCGGCCGGCGCGGTATATCCGCGGAATTTGGCAGATTTACTCTGGGTTAAGTTCAGCGCAAAGCTGAAGGGAGAGGGTGGCCTTACGGTTCGCTGCGGCGGGCAGTATGAGTCCGCTGTGGAACTCGCCGGTTATTTTAACCGAGACGGCGAAAAGAAACAGATTTTTTCGCAACGGATTTCGCTGGAGAGCGGTGAAATACAAGCGGGAGAGGACGGCGGTGCCTTCGCAGAGACGATTGCACAGCTGAATCCTGCGGACTACGCGGAGCGTTTTGCGGAAATCGAGAGAGAGCTGGGAGGCAGTTTTGAACATGAGTTGAAACTTGTCTTTTCCGGCAAATTCACGCTGCAAAGCGAGGCGGAACATCAGGAAAAGCCCTTTTCTCTGGAAATCCCATTGCCGGACGACGCGAAAAGCGGATTCTACACCCTGGAAACGGGAGCCGAGATTCAGGACAGCGGCAGCATTACGAGACGTGAGCGCATACAAGCGGCGCCTTCCTTCCCGAAACTTGCGGGCGGCGTCCTGCTCCTTTTGGGCGGCATCTTCCTTGTCCTGACGGGCCTCGTATTTTCCAAGGCGCCTACGCCGGAAGAGGCCAGAAAAATCGAACTGCGTCGGCTGCTTCGGAAGTATGGTTCAAGGCTCGTATTTACCGAAAGCCGGGAAGAGGTTCCGGCGGATGCGATACGGCTTAAAAACCTCGAGAGTCTGCTCCTTGTTGCGGAGGAACTCAGGCAGCCTGCGGTCTGCACTCCGGATGCGGAGGGACTTCCGCTCGACGGTATGTTCACCGTTCGCTGCGACAATCGAAGCTTTTTATTTCAGATTCCGGAGTCCCTACCACTTTCGGAGTAGAAAAAGGGGGAACAAAGTATCCCGAGAAGGGGGACCTTCGCCGGATGTGCGCTTTTCTTTCTTTCGTAAACTGTGTTTGTAGTCAGAAACTGTACAGGATGACAAAACACAGAGCGAACGAAGGGAAGGGAATGGTTATGAGAAGAGCAGGAAAGAAATCGATCATCGGCGGCCTCCTTGCACTGTCACTGGTTCTCGCGGGAACCGGCTATGCATACTGGACGGACACCCTGAATGTCACGACGAGAGCAACGACAGGTGACTTCAGCATGATGTTTGCGGACCTCGGCCTCTACGCACAGTACGGAAACGAGACACTTCCGTCGGGCTGGAGTGTTGTGGACGGTATCGGCGACAGCGGTTATGTGGACGACAGCTTCTTCATGAGAGGCACCTCGGACTACAACAAGATCGCGAAGGACGGCAGCGTCGATGCTTACAAGGAGCGTCAGAAGGGCTACAACAATGTAGACTTCAATGCAGAGCTCGTGAACGCGGATTGGATTCCGAAAAACGTCGGTGTCTACACCACCGCAAACACGAAGGGCAGCGATCAGATTGTTCTTGAAATCAATGAGATGTATCCCGGCTATGCACAGGCTTTCCGCACGGATGTCCTGAACGTAGGCAGCATCGCGGCGAAGCTCAGCAGCATCAAGTTTGAGATGAAGGGTCTTGAGTGCAGCGGCGCAGCGGAAGATATGCTCGGTATCGCACTCTACATGGACGGCGAGCAGTACAGCCCGAAGAAGATTGAGGGAACCCGCGTATTTAAGCTGGTTGACTCTCTCGCAAGCGAGGGCGACTACTTCACGGTCGGCGGTGTGCACTTCATGAGACTTTCCGCACTGAAGAAGCTCTCCGACAGAGAGATTCGCGACGTCATCGAGAACGCAACCATTCTCTGCAGCCCGGCAACGGACAACAGAATGGACCTCTTCCTCGCAGTCGCTATGGATCCGGACGCCGAGGGTGTTTACACGACGGGTTCCACGGAAGTTATGGCGAACAACGCAGACGCAGACAGCCAGCACAAGAGTGTTGAAGTCAGCATCAGCTTCCTTTGGGATCAGTTCAACGTCGGTAAGGATGCGGGAAATCCGAACTACCTTGTAAAGCAGAACAAGACCGGAAAGCGTTAAGTTTTTCGGAATCATAAGGGGGGAGACTCCGTGCCGAAGGGCACGGAGTCTTATTTTTTGTGCGACAAACTACGGTGCCCGGGACTGGTTTTCGGAGTAAAAAAATAGTAAGATGATTGTTTGGAAAGGGAGCTGCGGATGCGCAGCTTACGGGTATTTGTAATGAGAGAACAGCGAGTCGAACGTATCTTGCAGGCACTGGAACACGAGGGCCTCAGCCAGATGTTGATTGTGGACCCCATGTCCGTTTACTATCTGACCGATTACTATAATCTCCCCTATGAGCGTTTCTTCGGGCTTCTGCTTCGGAAGGACGGACAGCACGTCCTCTTCCTAAACAAGCTCTTTTATGCGCCGGTGAACAGCGGCGTCAAAGAAGTATGGTTCTCCGACACCGATCCGGTTGCGGAGGTGCTTGCACCGTATCTCATGCAGGATGAAGTCCTCGGTGTGGACAAGGAGATTACGGCGCGCTTCCTGCTTCCGCTCATGGAGCGTAAACTCGCGGCGGGCTTTGTGAACAGCTCTCTTGCGGTCGATAAGACCCGCGCGGTGAAGGACGAGGAGGAGAAGGAAAAAATGCGCAGCGCCTCCGCCGTCAACGATGCGGCGATGGCGCGTCTGCGTGCGCTGGTCCATGCGGGGGTCACGGAGCGGGAAATCAGAGATCAGCTCCTCGGCATTTATCAGGAACTCGGGGCGCAGGGCTTTTCCTTTACGCCTTTGGTCGCCTTCGGTGCCAATGCGGCGGATCCGCATCATGAGCCGGACGACACCGTGCTGCGGGAGGGAGATTGCGTTCTCTTTGACGTGGGCTGCGTGAAGGACGGCTACTGCTCGGACATGACCCGCACTTTTTATTATAAGAACGTGAGCGATCACTGCCGCGAGGTCTATGAGACCACCCGTGCGGCGAACGAGGCTGCGGTCGCATTGATTCGCCCCGGCGTGAGACTCTGCGATATCGATAAGGCAGCGCGCGATTTGATTACGGAAAAAGGCTACGGTCCGGCGTTTAACCACCGTCTCGGTCACTTCATCGGACTCACGGACCATGAATACGGCGATGTCTCCTCGGCTTTTGACTGGGAGGTGGAGCCGGGCATGATTTTCTCGATTGAGCCCGGCATCTATCGGGTCGGAGATACGGGGGTTCGTGTCGAGGATCTCGTGATGGTCACCGAGGACGGTGTTGAGCTTTTAAACCACTATTCTCATGATCTGGATATCATTAACTAAGGACAGAAGTAAAAAATCCGGCCGCCCGGCATAAGAGGGCGCGCCGGATTTTTTTGGCAAAGGCAGTCGGCGGCAACTGTGCTATGATAGAGCCAGAGTTTCATAGGCATCAATCGCAGCATTGAAAAAGAGGAGACGCAAATATGGAACCCAAACTTCATTTAGAGCGAAAGCCCTGTCTCAAGCTGTATCTTAAGAGCGGCGCAAAGATTGTCATAGAACTTTGGCCGGAAGCGGCCCCGAATGCCGTGAACAGTCTGATTTATGTGGCCTCTCACGGCTGGATGGATCGGCATGCGATTCAGCGCATTGCGCCCGGCAAGTGGGTGGATCTGAGTTACAATGCATACGGACACGAGGAATGCCGCTATCTGATTCCGGACGAATATCGGCTTCACCCCGAAATCGATCCCCTGACCCCGCGCCCCGGCGTCATCTGTATGGGAGGCTACGATGAAGCCGGCCTTGCGAGCTCGGAAATATTCTTTCCGCTGAAAGACTTCCCGGAGTTCCGCGGAATATATCCAGTGCTCGGCGAGGTGATTGCGGGGATGGATGAGATACAGCGCATTGCGGAACTCCCGACCCGCGAAGTGATTTACCCCGGTACCGATAAAAAAATCCTAGAGCCTGCGGAGCCTCAAATCATCGAGCGGGCAGAGCTCGAGCTTTTCGGAGAAACTTATCCCGCGCCTGTGCGGATGGAAACAGGACTTGCCGCCTTGCTGGCGCTGAGGCGAATGCAGAGGAGAAGGGTAGGGCATGCCTGCACCGCAGCCTCATGTTGAAGAAGATGCAATGAAATATTGTGTTGTTATATGAACTCCTGTTTCATGAATCTCCATAAAGAGTCATAAAACTCTATGAAACCGCATATATACTGGGTTCGTGGTAATTTGTTCTCGTATGTAACTTGTTATAAATTATTATAATTTATAGAAAAATAATACTCCCGTGGTACTCGGTATGGTACTCGATATTCGGGAGACCAAGAAAAAATATCAACATTATTTCATTTGTAACAAGCTATATTGAGACCCAAGTTAGCAGATATAATCACATAGTATAAGAGCAGATGCTTATGTTGGCATCTGCTCTTTTATTTGTTTAGATAAAAATAAAAATATCAGTCAAAAATATTGACTGGAAAATAAAAATTTGCTGTATTATAGCTACGGAGGTACATGTCTATGACTACTGAGTAAAGAGAAATAGCTGAATTACAGGATAATCTAGAAATGCTTAGAAAGCTTTGGATGGACTGCAGAGCAACTTGGTAATAGGCTTGGCGTGATAAAGCAGACAGTTCTAAATCTTGAACATGGTAAGCCGGTTATGACAAAGATTCAAGATATAGCAATTAGATCAGTGATGGAGACCGAAGCTATGAGTCGAGAAGGTGAAGAAAAAGAGAATCTTCTTAAAGTGTTAAGCTTGGTTTTCAATGAAGAAAAAACAATCACCGAGGAACAGCGAGAAAAAGCGTTGGATGTAGCTAAGGTTGTTTCAACTGCAACAGCTGCTGGAGCTGGAGTAATAGCTATGGGTGTTCTTACTGCTTCTCTTACAGCGCATGGAATTGGAGCTGTTGCTGTAAATCCTGCAATAGTTGCCGTAGCTGGCAGGTTCGTGTAGAGGTTGCAAAATATTGTTGACGGCATCAATCCTAAGTGGTATATTATAAAGGGGTTGACGGTATCAATCCTATTTAAAGAAAGGAGGATTTTATGCATAGAGCATTTTGTAGTTTTAATGATGATGAATATAAAGCACTTGAGGCAAAGGCAAAGGAGTTAGGAATGAGCACATCCAAGCTAATTGAATATGCCACGACTATATTTTTAGATATGCCAAGATCCGAGACGCCAAATGTAAATGAGATTCGAAAGAAAATCGAGAAGTATTTGAAAAAAGCAAAAGATGAAACATTTATATGTTCTACGCCTTTTGGTACAGAGTGGGCCAGAATGACAACTTCAGCAAAGAGAACAGCTGCATCACAGATGAAACTTTTGGTCGAGAAAGGTGTGATTAAGAAGGTTCAATCTACTAGTAAGGCACATCAAGCAACCGTTTATAAGAAGTGTGGAGGCGAGTAAAATGGTTAATAGACAGGTAAGACAATTCTATATTGATAAGGAAAATGCTGAACATGCTATCACTGATAGATTGATAAGTGGAGGATATGTTCAACCGGCTGGAGGTTATATATTGAAAGCTAAGCGTGCCAGGATAAAAGATCCGTCTCAGTATTGGCATTTGATAAATTCATGGAGTGCTCAGTCTGAGGATGAGGCACCGTTTACCAAGAGGATTCAATGTGGCGAACTTATCTTTTGGATGGCAGAAAGTAGTGGCGCTGTCAGCAAAGAAAAGCTGAACGAACTATGTGATCAGATTCTTGCTGGTGATGTTAAAAATCGTAGATATTGGAATCGCGTGATTCGGAGTGTTTGCTTTGACAGAATTGTTGAAAAAGTAACAACGGCGGTGGCTTAAACTTATATGTAGACATAGCCTTGTGTGTTTTTCTTGACGTGTAGTCATTGACTACATTATAACAAAGGACAGAAACACACGCACTGACTACATAAGGAGGTTGCCATGAAGAAAGAAATCTATAATGTCGAAGGTATTGAGATTGAAGTAGAACGAACAGATAAGAATGACACTGATGCTGAGCGTCGCAAGATGGCATACGCCTTTAAGATGATCAGAGAGCAGTCTGGAATGAATAGGAAGGATTTTTCTGTTTGGCTTGGAATCCCATACCGCACAATGCAGGAATGGGAACTTGGTCGTAGGGTTATGCCGGAATATGTACTTCGTTTGATTGCCTATAAAGTTCTTAATAAAAAGAGAAAGGGGGAATTTGATAATTAGAATACTTAAGATGCTTGTCGCACTTCCGAAGATTTTACTTTTTGGAATACTTAGGCTACTGGCTAATATTATATCTAAGGTATATTGCTATGCTGCAGCGATTGTTCTTATTCCACTTGCAATATGTCTGGTGCCTGCTGTAATCATTACGGATTGGCTTGCCGTAGCTGTATTCGGTGCCCTCATTGCAATATGCTTTATCCTTCTTTTTAGTATTGGCTGGATAATGGTAGAGCTTGAGTTCGGACAGGAGTTTTTCAAGGGCTTGATGCACGGTTAATTGGTAAAACTACTTATGGATTACCTACAGATTACCTGCGAATTACCTCTCAGTTACCTAGCATGTCACTTTTCATGCGATTTTTGATATGTTATATTTACAATGGGCAAAGCGAACTGGGAACAAATCCCGAAAGCCAAGCCCATTTTTTTTGAAAAAGAATACTGGCAGATTTAAGCGTCAGCTTATGACTTTGAAATGAGTCATGGGTCTGGCGCTTTTTTGATGCCATCAACCAGGGCGCGGGTGACAATCCAAAGCCAATGCAAACAGAAAGGAAATCATATTATGGATTATGAAAATTTCAAAGAACAGTTCGTGGAAGATGTGAAAGACAGACTTTACGAGCAGGGAGCTGAGGTTGATCTTTCCGTACATACGGTAAACAAGCTCAATGAAAGTTACGAGGCAATCACAGTTACTCCTGAAGGCAGTAATATCGGCGTGAACATCGGAATCGACAAGTTCTACGATGCCGTTGAAAACGGTAAGTCCTACGATGAAGTTGTTGAAAAGGCTGTCGAGGTCATCAACAACGGAATCAACCAGAGACCGGAGTTCGATATTGCGAGTTATAGGACAAAAAGAGTTGGTAAAAAGTGCTTCAAAGCCTTGCTATGCAAGGCTTTCTCTGCCTGCATCTTCCTTGAAACAGTATGCTTGGAGGAAAAGGTCATGAGGGCTGCGAGCTGCCCTCTTTGCAGTAAGCTTCTTATTCTCCTTTATAGCACGTTCTTGAGATTCGCATTTCGCATCTTGGGAAACTGGATTGACATGGTAGTACCCTTGTCGCTGCTGTCCTCCACCCAAATCTCTGCGTCGTGGAGTGATACAATCTCCCGCACAAGGGCCAGGCCGAGCCCTGCGCCGCCGTATTGGCGGCTCCGCGATTTATCCACGCGGAAAAAGGGCTGAAAAATGCTCTCGCGATACTGCGCCGGTATTCCTGTGCCGCTGTCCGCAACGCGAATTTCGATACAGCCCGCTTCTTCGCGCACGGAGAGACGTACGCTGCCGTTCGGACGGTTATAGCGTATCGCATTTTCGCTGAGATTAAAGAGCAGGCGGTAAATCAAGGTGTCACTGCCGATCAGCAGTGCATTGCCCTCGTAGATAAGTTCAATGTTCTGTTTTTCCGCGAGCGGCATGAGATCGGTGCAAAGTTCTTCCATCAGGGGTCCCAGTTCTATCCTGTCCTCACAGGGAACGGAGCGGAGCTCGCTCAGTTCCAGGAGAGTCTTACTCATTTCCGCCATGTGCTCGGTTTGCTCTCCGAGCAGGCGAAGAAAGTCCGCGGTTTCGGCATCCGCATTCGGGTGCTCGGCGGAAAAGAGCTCAAGCTTTGCCAGCATGAGGGCAAGCGGTGTTCTGAGTTCGTGGGCGGCATTGCCGGTAAACTGTTTCTGGGCGCGAAAACCCTCGTCGAGTCGGTCCAGCATGCGGTTAAAAGCTTCGCGGGAGCGGCGAAACTCTGTCGGGACATCTGCGGGGAGTTTCATGTTCTGATTGGAGAGATTGTTCGGCTCTATTTTTTCGAGCCGCGATGCAAACTCACGGAGGGGGCGCAGCGCCTGTCCGCTCACAAAGTAGGCGAGCGCCGCACTTAAGAGCGTTACCGCGGCGGTGATGAGCCAATTACTCGCGGTAAAGGCGGCCTGCGCACCGTCGATCACGATGACCAGATCGGAGTTCGGTGCGAGCGTTGCCGTATCCGGGAAATCAGAGGTATTTTGTGCCGCATCGTTTCCCGAAACCGTTTCGCTGTAAGCGGAAATCGAAGTGCCGATGCGGTCCATATAGTGCTGCCGGAGTAGCCGAGTAAGAGGCTCATGCTGATGCAGGCTGTGGCAATGAGCAGCGCTGTCATCAGTGTGATGCGCCACTGCAAAGAGAGACGTTTCATTCTGCGGCCTCCGTGAGCACGTAGCCCTCGCCGATGCGGTTTACGATCGGGTCGTAACCGAGCGCAGCGCGCAGTTTTTTGCGGAGAGTGGAGATGTGGACGCGAATCGAGTTACTGAAGCGGTCCGCATTGCTGTCCCAGACATGGTCCAGTAATTCTTCCTGACTGACCGGACGTCCCCGGTGGAGTAAGAGATATTCAAGGATACCGAGTTCTTTCTTGGTGAGTGCAATCGGTGAATCGGCGACACGCACGCTTCGCGTCTTACTGTCAAAAGAGAGTTTTCCGCAGGAGAGCAGAACCTCATGCTGCGTGAACTGTCTCAGGGTCAAACTTCGGATTCTGGCCTCGAGCTCGGCGAGGTGAAAGGGCTTTGCAAGGTAGTCGTTCGCGCCGGCATCGAGCCCGGCAACCTTGTCCGTGACTTCACTCCGCGCCGAGAGAATCAGGACGCGCGTCTCGCGGTCGTACTTGCGGAGCGTTCTGAGTACAGTCATGCCGTCCGCGCCCGGTAAGTTTAGGTCGAGGACAATGAGATCGAAACGTTCGCTTTCCAGCAGTTCTAAAGCTGCGTTGCCGTCAAAACAAAAATCCACGCTGTAGGCGAGGCGGCGAAGACTTTGGACTATGGTCTCACAGAGCGCGCGCTCATCCTCAACGACTAAGATATGCATAGGAAACCCTCCCTCCGCATCTATGGATTCGAATTCAAGGATTCAAATTCAAGGATTCATATTCAATAGAAGTCTTCTTAAGTTGTATCACAAGAAGGCATAAAATCCGCGTAAAGTTTTCTCTTAACAGAGATTTTACACACCTTTCGCTACAATGGGTACAAACGAAAGGAGGAATTGCGGTGAAGCTCTCAAAGAAAACAATGTTGCAAGCGGTTTTATTGCTCTCTTCGGTCGCAATGATATGCTTCGGGGCCTGGCGCGGGGAGGCAGATACCGTGCTGAGTAAGGCAATACGACTCTGTCTGGAGTGTGTCGGCATTGGATAGAAAATGGATACAGGCGGCGGCCGCCTTGCTCACCAACATTCATCTGCCGAACTTTTTGAAGGGGAGCATCTATCAGGGCAAGGGAAAAACTTGCCTGTGCACCCGGGCTCAACTGTTATTCCTGTCCCGCTGCCTCGGGTTCCCTGTCCGATCGGTGCGTTTCAGGCGGTCGTCGGGAGTTCTAAGTTCAGTTTTTTTCCTACTATGTGACAGGTATCCTGATCTTTTTCGGCGTGCTGCTTGGGCGCTTTGTCTGCGGCTTTCTATGCCCCTTCGGCTGGTTTCAGGAGCTGCTCAATAAGTTGCCGGGGAAAAAAAGCTGTCGACCAAAAGGCTGCATCCTCTCACTTGGATTAAATACGCGGTGCTGCTCATTATGGTCGTACTCCTGCCCGCACTTGCGGTCAATGATCTCGGCATGGGAGAGCCTTTTTTTTGCAAGTACCTCTGCCCGCAGGGTGTACTCGAGGGAGCCATACCGCTCTCTATCGTGAACACGGGAATACGCGCGGCGCTCGGCAAACTCTTTGCTTGGAAGTTCGGCATTTTGCTTGCGTTCGTTCTGCTGAGCGTCTTCATCTACCGCCCCTTCTGCAAATGGATTTGTCCGCTCGGTGCTTTCTATGCCTTGCTGAACAAGGTCTCTCTGGTCGGCATGCGGGTGGATGAGAGTCGTTGTATTACCTGCGGAAAATGCGCGCGGGCCTGCAAGATGGATGTCGATGTCACAAAGACGCCGGACCACAGCGAATGCATACGCTGCGGCATGTGCATAGATGCCTGCCCGACCGGAGCGGTGCATTTCCGCTGCGGCTTCGGCGCAGGAAAAACAATCGAAAACAAAAAAAAGAAAATCAATCGGGAGGAAGCAAAATGAAAAAAGTAAAACTGTTGACCGGAATCGCGCTTGCACTGACGGTGGGTAGCCTGGTTGCCTGCGGCGGAAAGAAAACAGAGGCGGCTAAAACAAGCGAAGCCGGAACAAGCGCGGTCGCACAGGCAGGCGGAAGCCTGAACGACACAGCGAGCACGGATCTCGACACGCTCTTAAATCTGGAGGTCGATAACACAGAAACAGCCATGGCCCTGCACGATAAGCTCATGAAGGCAGAAAACGGCGTACTCATAGAGAATAAATCGCTCTGGGAAAGGGTGTTTCTCGCGGCGGATAAGGGCATGGCCATGGTGGAGGACGGAAGTAACTACGGGGACTTCCTCTTAAAGACGATTGATAACGCAAAGGATCAATTCAGCCAAGAGGAACTGAAAACCCTGCGCGAGGGCGCGGAGAAGATCAAAAAGATTGAGGGGAAACTCACGATTTTGGAGCAGAAGTATCCGGAGTGCGTGGCGAACCCGGATAACTGCGATGTCAGTGTTCCGGCGGAAAACGGTAAGCCTGTCTCCGAGAGTTCTCTCGGCAGCTTCCCTGCTTTTTGAAGGCCAAGATTTAGACGGCAACGCGGTGAAAAAGCAGCGAACTCTTCGGCGGAAACACTGTGACGGTCGTGAATTTTTGGTTTACAAGCTGCAGACCCTGCGTGGAAGAGCTCTCGGCATTGGATGCGCTGAACAAGCAGCTCGCGGAAAAAGGCGGCGCCGTGGTCGGCATCAACAGCTTTACGCTGGACGGCGATGCTGCAGCGATTGCGGAGGCAAAGGATGTGCTTGCGAAGAAGGGAGCGAGCTACCGTAACCTTCGCTTTGATACGAACACGGATGCGGGAAAGTTCGCGATGGGCATTTACTCCTTCCCGACCAGCTATGTGGTCGATCAAAAGGGCAATATTGTGGGAGAGCCCATTGTCGGCGCAATCACGGATAAAAAAGCAGGCGGAGCGCCTCAATCAGCTGATTGAGCAGGCGCTTGCAAGCGCAGAAAAATAAGCGCATCGGGAACAAGCGAAGTTCTCAAAGGGCAGAAATGCACAAAAGGAAAAAGAAGAGAAGATAAGCGGACATTCGGTCTTTGAAACGGCCTGTCGCATGGTATAATTTCGTTGACGCGGTTCCTTTGCGGAATTTGAGAAAACGAGGTTGCTTTTGCGATGGGCTTTTTATTTAGGTGCTTTGCTGTTTGTGGGGATGACGCTGGCTTGCGCCTTTATGGTGCCGGTCGTGTATCTTACGCTTCGCAATGCGGTGCTTGCGGAGAGAGAGGTGCCGGGCTGGGTTTATAAGCTCGGACATGCGGTGCACGGTCGCGGCACGGATCACTATGAGGACTTTACCACACCCGAGGCACTCAGGGAGGCGAGACTGTTCCTCATCGGCATCGTGATCGGCAATCTCCTGGTCATTGCCTACAAGTACCACAGCGGACTCAATCTCTACGCTGCGGCTTATTTTGCGCTGCGCGCGGAATTTGCTATAGTCCTTGTGATGCGCATTCTCGTGGTACAGGGAAAAAATCTTTGGTGGCTGTTTCATCGCCATGAAGAGATACATTATTATTCTGCCTCCATGGCGGTCTGGGGTACGGCATTTTTTACCGCTTTTCTCCTCATGTTAACTGTTAGCATAACGGGAGTTCCGGCTCCGCCGCTTCGGGTACAGATTGCGGGGAGCACACTGACACCGGGTATGAGCCGCGGAAAGGATTTGCTTGCCGCAGGGTTTTCGCTCGACGGAAATAGCGCCGATACGGAGGTGGAATACGCGGAGATTAAGGGGGTCTATGATTATAAAGCGCTCACGATGGAACTTCGGCGGGACGGAAAGCGCTACGGCAGGGTCAGGCTGGTGCCGGACGGAAAGCCGCAGGCCAAGCTGAAAGACTGCGTGCTGGTTTCCTGCTATTTCACGCCCGAAGACGAGGGCTTTTCGGAGATTGCCGTGCAGGGGAAGAAAATTGCGGAACTGAGGGCGCAGGATTTTCAGAAGCAGTCCCCCACGGAGCTGTTTGCAATCGAAGCGCCGGATGTGAAGGAATCGGTGCAAGCGGATTTTGTGCTTCTGAGGCTGCAGACCGAACCCTACACGCTCTTTACGAGCTATGCGTTTGAAGCGAGCTTTACCATAGAGGGAGAGCCGCTGCGCTACAAGGTGCATGCGGATCAGACTCGCTGGGAATGAGCGAGAAATTTCGAGGGTCAAGCCTTGATTTAAGAAGCGGATGCTACTCTGACGGGTGGCATCCGTTTTCCGTTCAAACGATCGGGAAATTTCCGGAGGTAAAAGTCATCTGTCGTATCGTCTAAATCAGGGACAAGAATACTTAAATTTCGGCAAATGCATAAGTTGACGGAGAATGAAATAAACTGCTAGTATCTAAGGCACAAGTTACTGTGTTGCGCGCTTGATGAGCGCGGTTTCCTGCCACGGCAGAGAAAGGATACTATGTCAGAAAAAGCACTGACCGGACTCGGCTGGTTTGCAACCTGTGTATCCGTCATGATGTATGTCTCCTATATTCCGCAGATTATGAACAATCTGCACGGAATGAAGGGAACCCCGATTCAGCCCCTGGTCGCGGCAATTAACTGCACGCTCTGGGTCACCTATGCGCTCCTAAAGAAGAATCGCGATTATCCGGTCGCGATGGCGAATGCGCCGGGTATCATTTTCGGCCTGATCGCGGCGATTACGGCGATTATCTGAGTAAAACAACAAGTCCTTTGTCATCGGCAAAGGACTTCTTTTTAAAGTGAAAAATTGTATACAAGAAAGAAAAAGGGGGAACAGCGTATGCGGAAAAACGAGAGACAAGAGCTGCCGACAACCGGGGACAAGGGGCAGGCGGAGGCAGCGGCGTCAGGGGAAACAAAACAGACGCCCGAAGCGAGAGATCAGGGCATCGTAAGAACAAGTATAATCGGCATTATTGGCAATCTGTTTCTCGTGGTATTCAAGGGGGCTATCGGACTCGCTTCCAATTCCATCGCAATTTTACTTGACGCCGTCAATAACCTGACCGATGCACTGTCCTCGGTCATCACAATCGTCGGTGCGAGAGCTGCGGCAAAAGAACCTGACCGGGAGCATCCGCTCGGACACGGTCGCATTGAATATCTGAGTGCGCTGCTGGTGGCAGCGCTGGTTCTCTATGCGGGCTTGAGTTCGCTCGTCGAGTCGGTCAAAAAGATGTTGCACCCGGAGACGCCGCAGTACAGTGCGGTCGGTCTTGTCATTATCGCGGTGGCGGTTCTCGTAAAGATTCTGATGGGGCAATATGTAAAGCACCGGGGGAAACAGCTGAACTCGGATGCGCTGGTCGCCTCGGGTTCCGACGCCTCGTTTGATGCCTTGCTCTCGGCGTCAGTGCTCGCGTCCGCGCTCATCTTCCTCCGCACCGGCATCTCCCTCGAGGCCTATGTGGGAACCTTAATCTCGGTGATGATTGTGCGGTCCGGCTACGGCATGGTATGCGATACCCTCGATGAGATTCTCGGCAAGCGCCCGGACACGGAACTCGTCCGGAAGATTCGTGCACTCATTATGGAGGAACAGGTTGTAATCGGGGCCTACGATCTCTTTATCACGGACTACGGCCCGGAGCGCCGCTACGGCGTGGTGTATCTCGAGCTTCCGGACACGATGACCGTCGAAGAGGTTGACGCGCTGACCAGACGCATTCAGAAGCGCGTCAAAGAGGAGACCGGCATCCGCATCAGCACCATCGGCGTCTATGCCCACAATACCAAAGATCCGGCGGCCGCGGAGATGCGCCATACGGTCGAGCACATTGCGCTCTCGCATGCTTGGATTTTGCAGATCCACGGCTTTTATGCGGAGCCCGCAAAGAAATATATGCGCTTTGATGCCGTGGTGGATTTCACCAAGAGCAGGGCGGATGCGGTCGATGCCTTGCGGTGCGAAATCGAAGCCGCGTATCCGGGTTACCGGGTCGATATCACCCCGGATGCGGATGTTTCCGACCTCTCGAGCTGAGGGAAGCACTTGCAATTTTTACGCTCTTCGGGTAAAATGTAATAAATTCGTAAAGAATAGAGCCGAAGTCGGCAGAGTCGAGAGGATAGGAATGAAAAAGAACGTGGGTACAGGGAAAAAGGTAGTTACGGCAGTGTTGCTCAGCGCTGCGATTGTTGCCGGCAGCTTTGCTGCGTTCGGTGCAAAGAAGAGTGCCTATACCTTCCAGAGCGGCGGCGCAAAGATTACCTGCGGTCAGAGCGCGAAGGGAGCGCTCAACTCACTCGGCAAGGCAGATAAGGTAATTGTGCAGGAGTCCGTACAGGGCAACGGCAAGGAGAGAATATACAGCTTCAGGGGCTTTGAGCTCTGTACCTTGAGTGAGAACAACGGGGCACAGAAGGTGCAGTCCATCTGCATCCTCGACAAGAACGTCAGTACACCGGAGGGAATACGCCTCGGTGCGACGCGCGAGGCGGTCGAGAAGGCGTACGGAAGAGGCTACCGCGAAGAAGAAGGCGTTCTCTACTATACCCTCGGTGATACCGAGCTCAAGATTTACCTGACCAACGATGTGGTCGACGGCATTGAATATCTCATCGCAGATGCATCGTAACGGACCCGGCGCTCGAAAGGGCGCCGGTTTTTTCTGTGTGTAAACAAAGTTGAAAAATTAGCACTCAAAGCTTGACACTGCTAATAACTAATGTTATAACTGCTTTTGTTGAGAAGACAAAGCGAAAAGCGTTTAACGTTTATTAAGGAGGCATTGTATTATGAAGCTGGTACCGTTGTTTGACCGTGTCGTGCTGAAGAAGATGGTAGAGGAAGAGACCACCGCATCCGGAATCGTACTGCCGGGTCAGGGCGACAAGGAGAAGCCGGGTCAGGGTGAGATCATTGCAGTGGGGCCCGGCGGCCTTGTGGACGGCAAGGAAGTAAAGATGCAGGTCAAGGCAGGCGACAAGGTCCTTTACTCCAGATATGCGGGTTCCGATGTGGAGCTGGACGGCGTGAAGTATGTCGTCATCAAGCAGAGCGATATCCTTGCGGTAATGGAATAAGAGAACGGACAGAAGGAGAGTGGAATTATGGCAAAGGAAGTTAAGTTTGGCGTTGAGGCGAGAGAAGCGCTGATTCAGGGTGTCAATGAGCTTGCAAACGCGGTTCGCGTTACCATCGGCCCGAAGGGCAGAAATGTTGTGCTGGACAAGGCTTACGGTGCACCGCTCATCACGAACGACGGTGTGACGATTGCGAAGGAGATTGAGCTGGAGGATGCGTTCGCAAACATGGGCGCTCAGCTCGTCAAGGAAGTTGCAACGAAGACCAATGATGTCGCAGGTGACGGCACGACAACCGCAACCGTTCTCGCGCAGGCAATGATCAATGAGGGCGTGAAGAACATTGCGGCAGGTTCCAACCCGATTGTGCTCCGGAAGGGCATGAAGAAGGCTTGCGACAAGGCTGTTGAGACCATCAAGGCAATGTCTCAGCCCATTTCCGGCAAGAAGCAGATTGCGAGAGTCGCTGCGATTTCCGCTTCGAATGACGAAGTCGGCGAGATGGTCGCAGACGCTATGGAGAAGGTCACGAACAACGGCGTCATTACGATTGAAGAGTCCAAGACCATGAAGACCGAGCTCGATTTGGTCGAGGGCATGCAGTTTGACCGCGGCTATATCTCCGCTTACATGGCAAACGATGTCGAGAAGATGGAGGCGACCCTCGAGGATCCGTACATCCTGATTACCGACAAGAAGATTTCCAACATTCAGGAAGTGCTCCCGCTGCTCGAGGAAGTTGTAAAGAGCGGTGCAAAGCTCCTCATTATCGCAGAGGATGTCGAGGGTGAGGCACTCACGACTCTCATTGTGAACAAGCTTCGCGGCACCTTCAATGTGGTTGCGGTCAAGGCACCGGGCTACGGCGACAGAAGAAAAGAAATGCTGCAGGATATCGCGGTTCTGACCGGCGGTACCGTAATCAGCGAGCAGCTCGGCCTTGAGCTCAAGGATGCGAGAATGGCTCAGCTCGGCCGCGCTAAGTCGGTCAAGGTCACGAAGGAGAACACCGTGATTGTGGACGGCCTCGGCAAGAAGGCAGATATCGACGCGAGAACCGCGCAGATCAAGGCGCAGCTTGCGGAGACCACGTCCGAGTTCGACAAGGAGAAGCTCCAGGAGCGTCTGGCAAAGCTCTCCGGCGGTGTCGCGGTGATTCGCGTCGGCGCAGCAACCGAGACCGAAATGAAGGAAGCAAAGCTCCGCATGGAGGACGCACTCAACGCGACCAGAGCAGCTGTCGAAGAGGGCATTGTCGCAGGCGGCGGCACGGCGTACATCAACGCATCGAAGGAAGTGCAGAAGCTGGTGGACAGCCTCGAGGGCGATGAGAAGACCGGCGCAAAGATTGTCATGAAGGCGCTGGAGGCTCCGCTCTTCTACATTGCGGAGAACGCGGGCCTTGAGGGCGCTGTCATTGTGAACCAGGTCAAGGAGAGCAAGAAGGGCATCGGCTTCGACGCTTACAACGAGGTCTATGTCGACATGGTCAAGGAGGGCATTCTGGATCCGGCAAAGGTGACCAGAACGGCACTCGAGAACGCGACCAGCGTTGCGAGCACCCTGCTCACAACCGAGTCTGCGGTTGCGACCATCAAGGAGCCCCAGGCGGCACCGGCAATGCCGGCAGGCGGCATGGGCGGCATGATGTAAAAGAGCCGCTTCGGCAAAACGAAAACAGAAACAAAGAAAGCGGGCAGTTCGGAAATTCCGGGCTGCCCGCTTTTTGCGTCATAGGACAAGAAGAGTTGATAGCCTCCTCCGTAGCGCTTGCAGAATCAAGTTAGCGGCACCAACTCATTTTGTCCGCCTAGCTGAAGTTTGATTATGCTGTGGTTGCGGAATGCGGGTGGGAAATCTGTTCCCTGTATTTTCCGGGTGAGATGCCGATCTCTCTGTGAAATACAGTGATGAAATAGTTGTAATCGGGATAACCGCATTGGTAGGCGATTTCTGAAATAGAAAGGTCGGAATTCTCGGTCAGCAGTACCTTTGCCTTTTCAAGACGCATATGCTGAATCTGCTTGGCAGGACCACGCCCGTAATTCTGCTTACATAATTCGTAGAGTCGTGTTCTTCCTATTTTGAAGTGGGAAGCAATTTCTGCAGATGTAAGATCTTCAGTGAAATGCTCTTGCAAGAAGGTATCTAAACTGACGGGAAGTTTTTCCTGATGAAGAGAGACCATGCGCTCCATACATAAATAAATTCCGACCGCTGAGAGAATCTTTGTTGCGGATTTGATGTAGTCCTCGGATGTTAAGGGACGTTCCCAGCAAGCTTTTTTAAGTGCACTGTAATCAACATCTAATTTCTTCGTGTATTCTTTGATTTTCTCCCAACCTTCTTCTCTGGTTTGATAACTGAATACATGGCCTAGAAGTAGGTAGCCTACTACCAGATTACCGATGACAAGAGGTGAGATGCTTTCTGTCATGCCGGCATAGCAACGATAGGTGTAGGTGTTTTTTGTCCTTGCAGCATAAGAACAGGAGCGGGCATCGCATTCACGGCATTCGTTGTATCCGTTCGGCGCAGCGCGCAGAATCCGGCAAAACGAGGGAAGGGATTCCGGATAAGAGGCGAGTTCGTTAAAGTTTTCATCAAACACAGGTTCGAATCCTGGTCAATGTGTAGAAATCCTTCAGCAGACTATGGAGTTTAACCAGGTCAAATGTTGAAATCATGCGCAAATCTCTCCTATAGTTATTAATTGAATTATACAATACTCACGAACAAAATCAAAGTTTTTAGAACACTTATGTATATATTAACCCATGGCAAACCGATAGAATGCAAATATAAGGTTCCGTAAATAAGAAAGGAGGACGATTAAATGTTAATAACATTAAAAGATATTGTGGGAATTGCTGAAAAAGAGGGAATCGCAATAGGCGGTTTTAATACGCCTAACCTTGCTTCCTTAGAGGCTGTAATCGGTGCAGCGGAAGAGGAGAAATTACCGGTAATCCTGATGTTTGCGGAGTGTCATGATGAATGGGTATCTCTGGATTTCATCGGTCCGGCAATGCTGAATGCGGCAAAGCAAGCAACTGTCCCCGTCTGTGTCCATCTGGATCACGGAGAACATTTGGGAGTATTTGAAAAAAGCACTCGAGCTTGGCTTTACGGGGATTATGTATGACGGCTCCGTACTGCCGTATGAAGAAAATGTAGCGAACACAAAGAAAGCCGTAGAAATGGCCCGCGAGTACGGTGCTTCGGTGGAAGCGGAACTGGGCTCCATGGGGAGACGTGAGTCGGGAGCCAATGATCGAAGCGGTGATTGTGATGAAACGAAGATTTACACAGATCCGGATTTGGCTGCGGAATTTGTCTCTGCAACGGGGATAGATCTCTTGGCTTGTTCGTTTGGCACCACACACGGCATCTACTTAAAAGAGCCTAAATTAGACTTGGGAATTGTTCGTGAAGTGCGTAAAGCTACCGATGACGTACCGGTGGTGATGCACGGCGGCAGCGGAGTGTGCCGAGATGACTATCACGCTGTGATACAGGCCGGAGTAAGAAAAATCAATTACTTCACCTATATGGACAAGGCCGGAGGATCGGGAGCAAAAAAATACCTCGATGGTCTTGCGCCGGATGCGCCGCAGTTCTATTCTTCCGTCTTTTTAGCAGCGAGAGATGAAATGAAGGAAAATGTCAGACATGCAATCAGGATGTTCGCATTGAAAGAGTAAAGGCAGGTAGGCACGACTATAAAGTTGTGATTACAGATTCGACGCATGGTGACAAAAGAGTAGGAGGATAGTCATGGACAAGAAGAAAGTAACATTTGCACTTGCTTTTTGTAATCGTGGATTCATGCCGGGAGAGCTGATTTACGCTGCACGAGAGGAGCTGATTCAGGCAGTCCAAAATTCCGGGTATGATTATATCGCCATGGATCCGGAGGCAACAAAGTTCGGTGGAATTGAAACCCGAGAAGAAGGTGCCCTATATGCGGAATGGTTAAACAATCACCGGGGACAGTTTGACGGCGTTATTTTCTCTATGCCGATTTTTGCCGATGAAAACGGAGCAATCGCTGCATTACAGGATGCCGGAGTTCCCATTCTGATGCAGGCTTATCCGGATGAATTGGACAAAATGGACTTTGCGCATAGAAGAGATGCGTATTGCGGTAAATTTTCGGTGACAGATGTGTTTACGCAGTACGGTGTTCCCTTTACCTGCTTACAGCCGCACGTTGTCCATCCGCTGTCGACTGCATTTGCAAAGAATCTCAAGGATTTTGCGGCCATCTGTCGTGTCGTGAATGGTATGAAACGGTTCAACATAGGATGTATCGGCGCAAGAACAACGGCTTTCAAAACGGTACGTTTTGACGAAATCACGCTTCAAAAATACGGAATTAATGTCGAGTCCTTCGATTTGTCGGAGTTTTTCTTCAAGGTAGGGAAATTGGATGATAACGACCCCGTTGTCAAGGATAAGATTGGGGAGTTGGAGAATTATACGGATTTCAGCAATGTACCCGAGGCAAATAAGAAGAATCTTGCGAAGTCTGCCGTGGTTCTGGATCGTTACATCGCAAATACCGCCTGGATGCGCTTGCGCTTCGGTGTTGGAACGAATTTGAACAGGTGTTGCGCATCTGTCCTTGTGTGTTGTTGTCTTACTTAAATGATAAGGGCATCGTGGCTTCCTGCGAGATCGATATGTGCTCGGCATTGATGATGCGGGCAATGACTCTGGCATCGGAACAGCCGACAGCGGTTCTGGATTGGAACAACAATTACGGAGATGATCCGGATAAGGTAGTCCTCTTCCATTGCGGACCGGTGGCACAGAGTTTGATGACTGCGAAGGGACAGGTCACCAATCACAAGATGTTTGACAAGACAGATCCGGGCAGCGGCTGGGGAACGAACGAGGGGCGAATCAAAGCGTTTCCGACGACGATTTCCAATTGCCAGACGAAGGACGGAAAAATCGTCACCTATGCTTCCGAGGGTGAATTCACAGCAGACAAAATACCGGAGGAGTTCTTCGGATGTGCCGGTGTGTGCGAGATTCCTCACTTACAGGATAAGTTGCAAAGACTTGCATACGGTGGATTTAAACATCACACCTCTGTCGGCGTAGGTCATATGCGCGAAGTACTTCACGAGGCATTCGTTAATTATCTTCATTATGAATGGGTGGATATCGATCACGGGGCCTACTGATTTTTTGAAACGGTTTATTCAGCGAGGCTTCGCGGGAACGCATAGGCGCTACAAGCAATGGTCTTAACACAAAGCGGAGATCGAGAGTCTTGAATGAAATTTGAGCTTCCTGTGAGGTGAATATGAAGATTGCCGGGGTTGATATAGGTACAACAGGATGTAAATGTACCGTGTTTGATGCGGTCGGAAAGTATTTGGGGCGGGCTTATCGTGAGTATCCTGCGAATAGAAATGACAATGGACACGAAATCGACGCAAACTTGATACTTCGCGCAGTGTTTGAAACCATTGCGGAAATGGCAAAGCAGTATCCGGACATTGCCGGAATCGGAATCACGAGTTTCGGTGAAACCTTTGTAATGACCGATGTGCAGGGAAATCCCCTGCATAAGGCAATGTTGTATACCGATCCCAGGGGGGGGAGGAACAGAACCTGTCTTTGGTCGATGCACTTGGCAGTCACGAGATGCAGAAAATTACCGGTGTAAAGCCGCATGTCACTTACTCGTTGGCGAAGATGATGTGGGTGAAAGACAACATGCCTGAAGTTTACGACCATGCAGCACACATTTTCTTAATGGAAGATTTTGTGGTCTATCATCTAACGGGGGTTGCGCAGATTGATTACTCATTGGCATCAAGAACACAGGCCTTTGATATTCGCAATCTATGTTGGAGCAAAGTCATTTTTGATCAGGCCATGATTGATATGGCTAAAATGTCTAGGCCTGTTCCGACAGGGACTCCGGCCGGTGCGGTAAGGGAAGAGACGGCGAAAGAACTTGGGCTAATGCCCGGCACGATGATTGTGAACGCAGCTCATGATCAAGTGGCGGCTGCCATCGGAGCAGGTGTATTCGAAGGTACACTTGCGGCGGACGGGGCCGGTACAGTTGAATGCATGGTACCGGTGTATGACAGTCTGCCCGACATGGAAGTGATGTATGAGGGCAATTATGCAGTGGTACCCTATGTCATTCCGGGGAAATATGTCACGTATGCCTATTCTTATACGGGCGGTGCACTGATTCAGTATTGTGTAGATACGCTGGCCGACAAAGAAAAAAAGCAAGCAGAAGCAGAACAAATCTCGGTTTATGAATTCTTGGAAAAACAGTATATCGAAGCAAGGGGAGATGTTCCGGGTGACTTGCTGGTACTCCCGCACTTTGCGGGAGCGGCAACACCGTACATGGATGCCGGTTCAAAAGGTGCCATCCTCGGACTCACCATGGACAGCAAGGTATTCGATATTTACCGGGGCTGCATGGAAGGGGTGGTGTATGAGATGCTTGTCAATTTCGAACGTCTAATCAAAAGCGGTGTGGTTTGCAAAAGAATGGCAGCGACAGGAGGCGGAGCAAAATCTCGCACTTGGATGCAGATGAAGGCAAATATCCTGAATATTCCCATTACGGCATTGTCGACCGTAGATGCGGGAACTGTGGGGGCGGTCATGTTGACCGGAATTGCCATAGGTGCTTTCCGAGACTTAAAAGATGCAGCAGAGCATATGGTTCAGGAGACGGTTACTTATCAGCCGAATCGAGAAATGCATGACTTGTATAGGAGTAAATTTGAGCTCTATGCAAAGCTCTATGATGCGGTAAGGCCGCTTGTGGGAGGTGAAATGTGAACTCATATTTAGGACATGAGAGCCAGCTATACGGTATTGAGGAACATAGGCTTATCGGTGGTAAGGGAGACGGGATGCGTCTGTTTCAGATCCACAACGGAAAAGGGCTGGATCTCACCGTTTCACCGGATCGGAACGGAGACATCACAAGACTTCGCTATAAAGGCATGAATATGAGCTATCTGTCCCCTTCCGGCTACGTTGCTCCTGCCTACTATGACAGTGTGGGAACCAACTGGCTTAGCAGCTTTACGGCGGGGTTTCTCACCACTTGCGGACTTAATAATGTCGGTACACCGAACACAGATCGGGGTGAGGTTCTGCCGTTGCACGGTAGTATTGCCAATCTTCCTACAGATTACAGCTATTGGACAAAAGAGGAGAGCGGAAGCGATGTTTATCTGGTTGTGTGTTCGGTAACAAAGGACGAGAGCATCTTCGGCAGAAAGTTATGTCTGCATAGGGAAATCAGGGTCAGCACACAAAACAACGAGTTTTGTATCAAGGACGTCATTGCGAATACCGGAGACAAAACCGAGCCGTATGAATTCTTTATCATATGAACATGGGCTATCCCTTGCTGGATGAAGATTCAGTCATAGAGATTCCTTCCGTCGAGGTTACGCCCAGAAATGATCGGGCTGCCAAAGAAATTGCGCGCTGGATGCACATGCAGAAACCGACTGCCGGTTACGAAGAATGCTGCTATTACCATAAATTCGAAGACAAAGCAGGACGTGCAAAGATATATCAGCCGAAACTCGGATGTTCCTTGGAAATTACTTTCGATGCGGAAAAATTGGACGGATTCGTCGAGTGGAAGATGATGGGAGTGCGTGATTATGTCTTGGGGCTGGAGTGTGGGAACTGTTATCCGGACGGTCGAGATGTGATGCGCAAGGAGGGAATGCTCAAATTTTTAAGCCCGGGACAGTCACAGGCGTACGAAGTTCATATCCGTCTAAGGGATGAATAATGTCAAGCGAAAGCAATCAAAGGCAAAGTAAGTATATGCAAGTACAAACCGTAAAGCAGAGCGGAGAGCACGGAGAAATAGAAGGCGTTGGTAAAAAGATAAGTCGAATTTTTCTTGGCACGGCAATTAGTCCTTTTCTGGACGGAAAGGAGGCGGATGTTTTGCTGGATCAAATGTATGCCTTGGGCATCAATGCGTTTGACTCGGCAAGGGGATATGGATTATCGGAAAGCGTGTTGGGACGATGGGTAAAACATAGGAAGAACCGCGAGGAGGTGGTGCTCTTAACAAAGTGTGGGAATGCCACACCGACAGGCACAGTTCATATCGACAGAGATGTGATGACAAATGAGTTGAAGCGGTCGTTATCAGAACTGGGGACGGACTATGTGGATATTCTGCTTTTGCACCGGGATGATGTAAATACATCGATTGCCGAATATCTGGAGACCTTTAATGACTTTGTGAGAGAAGGAATTATCAAATCATTCGGTGTATCCAATTGGACCGTAGAGAGAATTCAAGAAGCAAATGCATATGCTGCGGAACATGGTCTGTGTCCGTTTAGCATTTCCAGTCCGAATTTTGGACTGGCGGAACAGGTAAACGATCCTTGGGGAGGTAACTGTGTCACGATTTCCGTCAAGTAAACAAAGAAGTACGAGACTGGTATTCCCAAACGAACATGCCGGTGCTTGCATATTCCGCTTTGGGACGAGGGTTTTTCTCAGGACGGTTTGAAGCCGGAGATTATGAAACCGCCAAGTCGGTTTTAGATGCTTATGCGCAGAAGGGATACCTATACCCGGTTAACATGGAACGCCTTGAACGATGCCGGATGTTGGCGGAAAAGCACAAGTGTTCCGTCGCACAGATAGCAATGAGTTACATCTTTTCTCATTCGATGAACGTATTTGCAGTCGTATCTACGACAAGCCCGGAAAGGATGAGGCTGAATCTTGAATCGTCCAAGCTAAAACTCGGTGAGGAAGAGGTAATGTTTCTTGAGTCCGGTGCAAGATAGTCGGTGCTGTGGAAGTGAATGTGGTTCTTCTATGAAAAGTAATGCTCAAAATACTATTTTTTTCAAGGAGGGAAAGACACATGAAGGCAAAGAGAATCATCAGTATTGCGACAGCAGCTATGCTTACGGTCGGTTTAGTGGGGTGCGGAAATTCAAAGTCCACAGGATCCTCGTCAGCCACACAAGCGGCATCTGACCAGAGTCAGACTACAGGCACCGCATCCGGCGGAAGCATCGCAAACAAGGATAAGCCGATTGCGTGGTTTAACAAACAGCCTTCCAACAGCACGACCGGTGAACTGGATATGCAGGCGTTACACTTTAACGACAAGACCTACTACGTCGGTTTTGATGCGAATCAGGGTGCGGAACTGCAGGGCGAGATGGCATTGAACTATATCAAAAAGCACGCTAAGGATATAGACCGGAACGGAGACGGTATTATCGGATATGTACTTGCCATCGGAGATATCGGCCACAATGACTCGCTGGCGCGTACCAGGGGGGTTCGGAAAGCTTTCGGTACCGGAATAGAAAAGATGGACTCATTAACCCGGACCCGATCGGAACCAATACGGACGGAAGTTCGCGTATTGTAAAGGATGGTTCCATTGAAGTAGACGGTAAGACCTACGTAATCCGAGAGCTGGCTTCGCAGGAAATGAAGAACTCGGCGGGAGCAACATGGGATGCCGCTACCGCGGGAAATGCAATCATCACGTGGAGTGCTTCCTTCGGAGATTCGATTGATATGGTTGCTTCGAACAACGACGGCATGGGAATGTCGATGTTCAATGCGTGGAGCAAGGAGAAGGGAGTTCCGACTTTCGGTTACGACGCCAATGCAGATGCGGTTGCGGCAATTGCGGATGGTTATGTTGGGACAATCAGTCAGCACGCGGATGTGCAGGCATATTTGACACTAAGAGTTCTGCGTAACTCTCTGGACGGCGTAGATATAAGTTCCGGAATCAGCAAGCCTGACGAGGCGGGGAATGTTCTCTCCGACGAAGTTTATCGCTACGATGAAGAGACTCGCTGTTTCTATGCACTCAACGTGGCAATTACGCAGGAAAACTACAAGGAGCATATGGATTCGACCAAAGTATATGAGCCGGTCAGCAAGCAGTTGGATGTGTCGAAGCACGCCACTAAGAAGGTTTGGTTATGTATTTATAATGCTGCGGATAACTTCCTGGGTTCCACCTACCAGCCGTTGTTGAAGCAGTACGATGACATTCTGAACCTTGATGTAGAATATATCGGCGGTGACGGTCAGACGGAGTCGAATATCACGAACCGCTTGGGCAATCCGAATCAGTATGATGCTTTTGCAATCGACATGGTGAAAACTGACAACGCAGCGTCTTATACCGCATTGCTGAGCGAGTAAAAGAATAATGGAATGAAGGGCTTGCCGGGGGATACCGGCAAGCCCTTTTCGTAGGCGAATGAGAACGGAAAGCAGTGTGCCCGGCAGTACCGATTCTTTCGGTTATTCCGGCACTGGTGCTTCATAGATGCTTTTTACAAGAAACTTTATTTTTCACAGATACATGAAAACAAATGTAATAGTAAGCGTGATGAGAAAAATCGTGTCGACCCAAAAGGTTTAGCTTTCGGTAGGGAGAAGCTGCAAAGACGTTCAGATCTCCGCCCGCGGCTTTGCCATCATGGACCAGTTGCTGTGATAAATCACGAAGCCGGGCGGTGCGCCGTTCACTTTTTTCACGTTGCGGCGCTGCAGGTAGTCGATTTCTACCTTGTCCTGATCCCGCCCCTTGGAATAGTAGGCGGCGAGGGCGGCTGCCTCTTCAAAGCAGCGATCCGGGAGTTCCTGTCCGTTCGCTTTGACAATGACATGAGAGCCCGGCATACCCTTCGCGTGAAACCACCAGTCGGAACCCGAGGCGACTTTAAACGTGAGCTCTTCGTTCTGGTAGTTGTTCTTGCCGACGAAGATATCGAAGCCGTCGCTTGAGCGGAAGTGAAGCGGATGCGACTGAATTTTCTGCGGGCGCTTTCCTTTTTGAGCACGTTGGCGCTTCACATACTGGAAGGCTGCGAGTTCCTCCCGAATTTCCGCGAGGTCGCTCTCCTCGGTTGCGAGTTCGAGAGCGGTCAGGACGGAGGCGAGATGCGCTTCTTCCTGCACGGTCTTTTCAAGTTCCGCGCCGACCGCGAGCTCGGTGCGTTTTAACTTGGCGTAGCGGTCAAAGTACTTTTTCGCATTTTCGGCGGGGCTTAAGTTCTTGTCGAGCGGAATTCGGAGCGGTCGGTTCTCGTCATAGAAGTTTTCGGCCACATAGTGATCCGCACCCGCCGGGATTTGGTATGCATAGCTATTCAGTAAATCGCCGTAGATGCGGTACTTCTCCTTCTTTTGGCTGTCCGCGAGCTGTTTTTCCTGCAAAATCCGCTTACGTTGACTGCGCTCTAAATGGTTTTGGACAAGGCGACGGAGGTCCGAGGACTTTTGCCGCATGCGGGAGCTCTCCGCACGGAGGGCATAGTAGGAGTAAGCAGTTCGCTTACGGATGTATAGCGGCGCGCTTCGAGGCCTTCGGCTTTGAGGGTCTCAAGCGGAAGGGCCGAAAACTCAACCGGGACTTCGTCTCGGAGATACATAACGGGCTCGAAGCGCTCTGTGCGAACCGCTTCCATGAGGGAAGAGAAGACGGAATAAAGCGCATTCCGCTTCTCCGCCGACAGACCGCCAAAGACTTCTCTGGGCTCGAGAGAGGTGCGGAACAGGACTTCCTGCGCAATCAGCGAGGAGATTCCCGAAAAGGCGGAAGAAAGTGCACGGTCCAGCGGGAGCGAGCCCTGCGCGGTGAGGGCAGCGGTAAAATTCGTCTCAGAGAGTTCGAGCGGGTTGGTTTTTTGAAGCTTTTCCGGGACAAAATAAGGACGCCCCGGCAGCACTTCGCGGAGCGAACTCACACTTGCGGGTACGCGGCGCATGCTGTCCAAGATGACATCATTCTCATCGGTAAAGATGATATTCGAGTACTTGCCCATGAGCTCCGTATACAGTGCACGCGGCGCGATGTCTCCGAGCTCATTGAGCTGCGTGGTTTCAATGCGGACGATGCGTTCCAGCCCGAGCTGTTCCACGGCAGTTATCTTTCCGGAGCCGATGTGCTTTCGCAGTAACATCGCAAAGCCGGGCGCTGTGAGCGGACTCGGCTTGTTTTCCGCTTGGAGATAGAGCAGCGGCAGCGAGGCCTCGCAAGAGATCAAGAGGCGATGCTGCGCCGCATGATTTTTAACGGTCAACAGGAGCTCGTTTTTTTCGGGCATCGCGATTTTCTGGATGTGCCCGCCGAGCAGAGTGTCGCGCAATTCCTTGACGAGCGCGGCAATGACAATACCGTCTAAAGCCATATAGTTTCCTTTCCGTAGTCGGCAAAATAGTAGATGAAAAGGCAGAAATTTAGGACGCCGAGATTGAAACATACTTGCAAACATCAACGAAATGCGGTAATGTTAATCACGCTTTCTTGCTATAGGAGACTTTTCGCAGTGTTCCGCGAAAAAACAACAACATTTTTGAGAAGGATTCAATCAGAATGGCGTCAAATTTAGTGATCGTGGAGTCACCGGCAAAGGTGAAAACAATTAAGAAGTTTCTAGGTTCCAATTATGTGGTGGATGCGAGTCAGGGACATGTTCGCGACCTTCCCAAATCTCAGCTCGGCATCGATGTCGAGCACGGATATGAACCAAAGTATATCACAATTCGCGGAAAAGGCGATGTTCTCGCAAAACTTCGGAAAGAAGTGAAGAAAGCGGACAAGATTTATCTCGCAACGGACCCGGACCGCGAGGGAGAAGCCATCAGCTGGCATTTGCAGAAGGCACTGAAGTTGGATGAGTCCGGCAAAAAAAGTGTATCGCATCAGCTTCAACGAGATCACAAAGAATGCGGTGCGCGAGAGCATCAAGCACCCCAGAGCCATAGACATGGATTTGGTGGATGCCCAGCAGACGCGCCGTATCTTAGACCGCATGGTGGGTTACAGCATAAGCCCCCTGCTCTGGGCAAAGGTAAAGCGCGGACTCTCCGCCGGCAGAGTGCAGTCGGTCGCGCTTCGTATGATATGCGACCGCGAGGCCGAGATTGAGGCTTTTGTGCCGAAGGAGTACTGGTCCCTGGAAGCCGAGACGCACGCCAAGGGCAGCAAAAAGGCGCTGAAAGCGCGCTACTACGGCGTCGGCAAGGAGAAGACGGAACTCCGCAGTGAGGCAGAGTGTCTCAAGGTCATTGCGGACTGTGAGGGCCAGCCGTTGCTCGTGCACGAAATTAAGAAGAGCGAGCGAAGCCGCAAGGCTCCGCTGCCGTTCACGACTTCGACCCTGCAACAGGAGGCTTCGAAACGCCTCAATTTCTCGACGCAGAAGACCATGCGCATTGCGCAGCAGCTCTACGAGGGCGTCGAGGTGGAGGGCAGAGGTACCATTGCTCTCATTACCTATCTGAGAACCGACAGCACCCGTATTTCCGAAGAGGCCGATAAGCTTGCGCGGGAGTACATTCGCGAGAACTACGGCGCGGACTATGTCGCCGAGGAGCGGAAGGAGAAGCAGAGCGGGCAGAAGATTCAGGATGCCCACGAAGCCATTCGACCGATTGATATCAGCTTGACGCCAACCATGGCAAAGAACTCGCTTTCGCGTGATCAGTTCCGCCTCTATCAGCTCATCTGGAAGCGCTTTGCGGCGGGCCGGATGCGGGAGGCGGTCTATGCATCCACCTCCGTCAAGCTTGCCTGCGGAGAGCATCGCTTTGCGCTCTCCGGCTCTTCACTTAAGTTTTCCGGCTTTATGGAAGTGTACAGCGACAGTGAGGAAGAAGAGGAGGAGAAGCCGGATGCGGCACTCTTAAAGCTCAGCGAGGGCGAGGAACTTGTGCTCGAGGGCTTTGACAAGGAGCGGCATTTTACCCAGCCGCCGGCGCACTTCACGGAGGCGAGCCTGGTCCGCGCCATGGAGGAACAGGGCATCGGGCGTCCGAGTACCTATGCACCGACCATTACGACCATACTGGCGCGTCGCTATGTGATTAAGGAACAGAAAAATCTCTATGTGACGGAGCTCGGACAGGTTGTAAACCGTATGATGGTGCAGTCTTTTCCGGTCGTTGTCGATCCGCAGTTCACAGCAAATTTAGAACGCTTGCTTGACTCGGTCGGAGAAGGTAAAATGAATTGGAAGACTGTTGTAGAGAATTTTTATCCGGATCTCGATGCCGCGGTGAAGAAAGCGGAACAAGATTTGGACAGTGTTAAAATCGCAGACGAAGAGAGTGATGTCGACTGCGAACTCTGCGGCAGACGGATGGTCATAAAGTACGGTCCGCACGGTAAGTTCCTTGCCTGCCCGGGCTTCCCGGAGTGCCGGAACACGAAACCCTATCTCGAAAAAATAGGGGTCAAGTGTCCGAAGTGCGGGGGAGAACTGGTGCGCAAGAGAACCAAGAAGGGGCGCATTTACTACGGCTGTGAGAACAACCCGACTTGTGAATTTATGAGTTGGGCAAAGCCGTCGGAGAAGCGCTGCGAAAAGTGCGGTGGTTATATGACGGAACGTGGCAATAAGTTGGTCTGCGCAAACGAAGCTTGCGGACACAGCGAAGTGCTCAGAAAGGAGGATAAGGGCTGAGAAGTTCGATTGCAGCAAAGACACAACCGGGAGATCGACATTAGAGGAGAGACATCATGAGCGTGCAATTACTTGACAAGACCAGAAAGATAAACCAGCTGCTGCAAAACGGAAAAAATGTGAGGGTAAAGTTCAATGACATCTTGCTGATTCTCAGCTCTGTCTTGGACGGAAGTACGCTGGTCATCAGCAAGAAGGGTAAAATACTTGGTACAGGCGGCATAAACGGGGGAGAGCAAGAAGAGTTTGGCGGTCTTTTGAGCGGCAAGGTGGGGAGTTATGCCGATTCGCTTTTAAACGAGCGGCTGCTTGCCATCCTGTCCACCAAGGAAAATGTGAATCTGGAAACTCTGGGTTTTGCGCGCGAGGCGGTACAGAACCGCCAGGCGCTTGTTACACCGATTTATATTGCAGGTGAGCGTCTTGGAACTTTGATGGCATACAAAGAGGCCGCATTTACCATTGACGATATCATTGTGAGCGAGTACGCAGCGATGGTCATCGGCATGGCGATGCGCCAAAGTGTGAATGAGGAGTATCAGGAAGAAGCAAGAAAGCTTCAGATTGTGCGCGGGGCAATTCAGACCCTGAGCTTTTCGGAGCTGGAAGCTGTTACCCACATCTTTAGCGAGTTGAACGGGACCGAAGGCGTCCTGGTCGCAAGCAAAATTGCCGACAGAGTCGGCATCACCCGCTCGGTTATTGTGAATGCGCTCCGAAAGTTCGAGAGCGCGGGCGTCATAGAGAGCCGTTCCAGCGGTATGCGGGGCACCTACATTAAAATTTTGAACGATGCGGTCTTTGAAGAGATCGCGGCCTACCAGGAAGAAAACGGAAAACGGAGAACCGCTGCCGCAAAACGTTAAAATCCTTTGCAAATCGGCCGAAAAAGTGATAGAGTAAGTGAGTTACGGGATTTTTCCCAGACAACACGTCCGCCGAGGCGCGCTCCGGGTGCTGCGAAGAGCAGTGGAGCGTCGCCGAAAGGCGGGCGGAAGACCAAACCACAGGAGGCAAATAAAATGGGCGTAGTATCAATGAAGCAACTTTTTGGGAAGCAGGTGTGCACTTCGGTCACCAGACCAGACGCTGGAACCCCAAGATGGCACCGTACATCTACACGGAGAGAAACGGCATCCACATCATCGACCTGCAGAAGACGGTCGGCATGGTGGACGATGCTTACAAGGCAGTCATGGACATCGCGGCTGCGGGCGGCACGATTCTCTTTGTCGGAACCAAGAAGCAGGCGCAGGATGCGATTAAGGAAGAGGCAGAGCGCTGCGGACAGTTCTACGTGAACGAGAGATGGCTCGGCGGCATGCTCACCAACTTCAAGACCATTCAGTCCAGAATCAAGAGACTGCGCCAGATCGAGGAGATGAGCCAGGACGGCACCTTTGAGCGTCTTCCGAAGAGAGAAGTGACGGAGCTCAAGAAGGAGCTTGAGAAGCTCGAGAAGAACCTCGGCGGCATCAAGGATATGAAGAAGATCCCGGACGCAATCGTGATCATCGATCCGAAGAAGGAGCACATCTGCGTCACGGAGGCACATAAGCTGAACGTTCCGCTCATCGGCATTGCGGACACGAACTCCGATCCGGAGGAGCTGAGCTACGTAATCCCGGGCAACGACGACGCAATCCGCGCGGTGAGACTCATTGTCTCCAAGCTCGCAGACGCTGTTGTCGAGGCACACCAGGGTGAGGAGCACCGCAACGAGGGAAGTCGCAGAGGGCGATGATACGGCTGCGGCAGCAATCAAGGCAGCTATCGAAGCAAACGAGCGTTAAGAGAAAGAGCGAGAGGAGATAAGAGATGGGCGCAATTACAGCGGCGATGGTTAAGGAACTCAGAGAGCTTACCGGCGCAGGCATGATGGACAGCAAGAAGGCTCTCGCGGCAGTCGAGGGCGACATGGAAAAGGCGATTGAGTTCCTTCGTGAGAAGGGACTTGCAGGCGCGCAGAAGAAGGCGAGCCGTATCGCAGCAGAGGGCATGGTTGCTGTTCTTGTCAGTGCTGACGGCAAGAAGGGCGTTGCGGTCGAGGTGAATGCAGAGACCGACTTCGTCGCGAAGAACGAGAAGTTCAGAAACTATGTCGGCGAGGTTGCACAGCAGGCGCTGGATACCAATGCTACAGATCTCGAGGCTTTCCTCGCAGAGCCGTGGAAGGAAGACAACTCCCTCACGGTGAAGGAGCAGCTCTCCGCTATGATTTCCGTGATCGGCGAGAAGCTTGACATTCGTCGTTTCCGTCAGCTCAAGGAGGAGAACGGCTTTGTCGAGTCCTATGTCCATGCGGGCGGTAAGATCGGCGTTCTCCTTGCGGTCGAGACCGATGTCGTGAACGATGCGGTCAGGGAGATGGCAAAGAATGTCGCAATGCAGGTCGCAGCGCTGAAGCCGCTCTACACGAGCGATTCCGAGGTCGATGCGGACTACCTTGAGAAGGAGAAGGAAATCCTTGCGGCGCAGATTAAGAATGATCCGAAGATGGCGAATAAGCCGGAGAAGGTCATTGAGGGCGCTGTGCAGGGCCGTCTCCAGAAGGAGCTGAAGGAAATCTGCCTTTTGGACCAGGTTTATGTCAAGGCAGAGGACGGCAAGCAGAGCGTAGCTGCATACGTGGCTTCCGTCGCGAAGGAGAACCAGGCAAACATCGCAATCAAGACCTTTGTTCGCTATGAGACCGGCGAAGGCCTTGAGCACAAGAGCGAGAACTTTGCGGAAGAAGTCGCAAAGCAGATGCAGGGTTAATATATACCTGCGATTCGCCGCTTTCCGGAAGAGGTAAATAAACCGCCGGACTGTCGTATTCAAAGTACGACAGTCCGGCGTTTTTTTTGTTGCAAATTGCGAAGATGAATATGCGGCCGTTCAAAGAATGCGGGATGCGGGAGGAACGTAAAATAAGCCGTCGTACTTGCGTTTTATGGGAAAGCCCCTATGATAGATGTAGACAAGAAAACATAGGGGGAAACAATGAAGAAAGCAAGCTTGGCACTCGTTGCGATAGCGCTCGCGTTGACGGCCTGCGGCGGAAGCAAGAAGGCAGAGTCCGCAGCGGAGATTAAGACCGCTTCTGTCGAAACGGCGGCGGAAGGTACGAAGGCCTCGAACGAGGCGGCGGACAAAACCGAAGCGGCGCAAACGCCGTCGGTTGCGGAGACTGTTGTTCTGGATCGCGAGGGCTTAAAAATCACTGCGAAAGAACTGGATATGAACGGAAGCCTGGGCCCTTCTCTTAAGCTGCTCATTGAAAACGGGACGGAACAAAACGTGACAGTGCAGATTCGCGATATGAGCGTGAACGGCTACATGATAGCGCCGCTCCTTTCTTCGGCGGTCGGCAAAGGGGAAACAAAAGAAGACGGCGTAGGCTTTTCTCCCCGCGCCCTGAAACTCAGCGGAATCGATACCTTCGCCGAGCTGGAGTTCCGTTTTTGTGTTTTAGACAGCGAAACGCTCGATAAACGTTATGAGTCCGAGCCGATTACGCTAAGGACATCGGCGGCAGAGGACTATCAAGAGCGCTTCGATGACAGCGGAACCGTGGCATACGAGGGCGAGGGCGTTAAAATCGTTGTGAAAGGACAGCTTGAAAAAGAAAACGGTTTCGGTCCCGGAATTCTTCTGTACATCGAGAATAAGAGCGATAAGAAAATCGCAATTCACGCGACGGATGTCACAGTGAACGATGTGGTGTTGGAACCCATCTTCAGTCCGGAAATTGCGCCCGGAAAACATGTGATCGAGGCTATGACCTTTTTTGACAATCAACTGGAGGACAGTAAGATAAGCGCTGTGCGGAAGGCAGCGTTTAAATGTTTGATTGTAGACGCAGAGTCCTCCGAGACGGTCAAGGAGACAGATCTGATTCAGCTAAAGTTCTAAGTGAAATAAGCGAAGCGGTCGTCAAGACGTCCGATTCGCTTTTTTTTATTGAAATATCATTTTTATCGTCATATTAGCCAAACGAACTTGACAATTAGACTACACTATCTTATGCTTTAGAAAAGCAACGGCAAGCACGGTACAAATTCCTTTGAATTTGTATTTTTTTTGCTGAAGCAATTAGAAGTAACTAAGTTTTGAGAGGTAGAACAAATCATGCGACACAAACGTGTTTTCGCTGTCCCTATGTTGGTACTCGGCATATTGCTTTTTTTGACACCCGGTACAATCACGCCGGTTTGTCCCGTGAAGCCGGACGGAAGCTTTATGAAGTGTCACTGGATGGACATCGCGGAACAGGGACTCGGTGCGGTGATTGCCTTCGGCGGCGTACTGGCGCTGCTTTTCCCGGAGAAGCTCGGTGCGGGCATCGCAGCCATGAATCTGGGGCTTGGCGTGCTGAGTTTTCTGTTCGCAAAGAGCTTAATCGGCGGCTGCAAAATGCACGATATGGCCTGCAATCTCTACACGAGACCCATGGTGTATTTCCTGTCGGTCCTGCTCATCTCGGTGAGCGCGGTATATCTTTTGCTTGCCCTGCGCGGAGAAACGGCCCATGGAAGAACTTAAAGCAGAGGGGGATTTGTAAGCGTTTTCTCCGGGGCAGTCGAAGCGTCGAGGCGCTTCGGAATGCCGAAATCAACCTGAAACGCGGCGAACTTGTATTTTTGGTCGGCGCTTCGGGCAGCGGAAAAACGACCCTGCTCAAAATTCTTGCGGGACTTCTAAAGGCAGATGCGGGGCGGATTATTTACGGCACGCGGGATGCCGGAGCATTTTCGGAGGACGCTTGGTGTGAATTCAGACGCACGGAACTCGCATATCTGCCTCAACAGCTTGGGCTTTTGACAGCCTTGACGGCAGTGCAGAATGTGGCGTTACCTGCCATGCTGCACAGTCGGGAACGGCGTACGGCGGAAGTTTACGGGAGAGCGAGTGCCCTGCTTGACAAGGTCGGCGCACTTTCGTTAAAGGATGCTTATCCCGCAGAGCTTTCCGGCGGAGAAACGAAGCGTGTGTTACTCGCACGGGCGCTTATGACGGAACCTAGGTTTTTACTTGCGGACGAACCGACCGCTGATTTGGATCCGAAGAGTGCGGCGGATTTTATCGAGCTCTTTTCGGAGCTCCGCACGAACGGCTGCGGCGTCCTGGCGGTGACACATGAACATGCCCATCTGCAGCGCGCGGACCGCGTGCTGGAACTCAAAGAGGGGTGTGTGCGTGCTTTTGAGGAGGCGCGAGAAACGCTCGCGCAAGGATACGGGAAGGGGTAAGAAATGATGCTTCAAGGAAAGAAGGGGATTCGCGGGCTCGCGGCATTCTTGGCGGCGCTTTGCATGGCGCTGTTTCTGATTGTTCCGGCGTATGCAGAGACCAAGTATGCCAACTGGCAGGAAGTCGCGTCCACCATGGGCAAGGTCCTGGACGGCGCGGTAGAGGCTTACGGTGCGGGCGGTGAAGAGGCCGGTAAGAAAGCGACCGAGCAGGTCAATGTGGCCTACTATAAGTTCTACGAGAAACTCGGCTTTGAAAAGACAGTTATGGCTTCGATCTCGGGAAGCCGCGGCTCCGATGTGGAGCACCAGTTCTATCTGGTGAAAAAAGTGATCCGAGACGGCGGCAGTCAGGAGGAGTTAAAGAGCAGCGTCGAGACCTTAAAGAGCATGCTCACCGAGGATGCCGTCACCCTGGACGGCGGCAAAGCAGCGGCGCAGGGAAGCGGCGGTGACACGGCGGCGCAGCAAAAGAGCGGCGCGGCCTGGCAGACCTTCCTCGCCGTTCTCGGCCTTACGCTCCGCGAGGGGCTTGAGGCCATTCTGGTCATCGCGGCGATTATTGCCTACCTCGTGAAGACAAACAGCCGGAAATACCTTGCGTCGGTCTACATCGGCGCCGGGCTCGGCGTGCTGTTCAGCGTTGTGCTGGCAATGATTTTCAACGGGATTGCGGCGAGCCTCGGCGATGCGCAGTCCGGCGCGGGACAGGAGATTTTCGAGGGTGTCACGATGTTCCTCGCAGTCATCGTCCTCTTCTATGTGAGCAACTGGATGCTCTCGAAGGCTGAGGCGGAGACCTGGAACAAGTACATCAAGGACAAGGTACAGCAGAGCATCGACAAGGGCAGCATGTACACGCTTTCCTTCTCGGCCTTCCTCGCGGTTGCTCGTGAGGGCGCGGAGCTCATCATGTTTTTCCAGGGTATGCGCGCGAATATCACGAATAACCCGCAGATGCTCTGGGCGGGATTGGCACTTGCGGTTGTGATTCTCGTGATTGTCTACTTCGCGATTACAAAGCTCTCGGTGCGCCTGCCCCTAAAGCCCTTCTTCACCTTCACGAGTGTGCTTATGTTCATCCTCTGCATTTCCTTTGTCGGCAAGGGTGTCTATGAGCTTCAGGAGGCGGATGTTATCGGCAGAACTATTATCCCGTGGATGAACGGCTTCAATTTCGAGCTTCTCGGCATTTACGATCGCTACGAGAATCTCATTCCTCAGCTTATTCTGCTGGCATTGACGATATTCACCTATCGTTACCAGCTGGGTAAAAATAAAACACAGAAACAGGGAGGTAAAGAGTCATGATGAAGAGAAGTTTGGCAGTATCGATGCTCATTGCGGCTGTTGCGCTGAGTGCGTGCGGCGGCAGCAAGAGCGCGGAAACCACGGCTGCGAGCAGCGCTGCGGAAAGCGGCGCAGAGACCACGGCTGCTATGGGCGAGACCAAGATGGAGGAGACCAAGGCAGAGGCAAAGGCTCCGGGCGAAGACGCGGGCTTTGAGGAGTTCCCGATCGGTGACGATCAGGAGGTCGGTCCGCTGATTATCTCCGGTGTGTACTTCCAGCCGGTCGACATGGAGCCGGCAGGCAACTCGCTCTCGAAGGCGGATTCCGATTGCCACATCGAGGCGGATATCACGGCGAGCCAGGAGGGCACGACCCTCGGCTACGGCAAGGGTGATTTTGTTCCGTGGCTGCAGGTTAAGGCTATTATCCAGAAGAAGGGTTCCGACAAGGAGCCGACCGAGGTCGCTTTCATGCCGATGAACGCTTCCGACGGCCCGCACTACGGTGCGAACTTCAAGTTCCCGGAAGGCGTCGGCGTCTATGACGTCAAGTTCGTTGTGAGCGCACCGGGCAATGACTATCTGCTCCACGTCGACAAGGAGACCGGTGTTACGGGTCGCTTCTGGACCGAGCCGCTGGTTGCGGAGTGGCCGGATTTCGAGTGGAACGGACCGCAGTGGTAAAAAGAACGCTTTGACTTCAGTACGGGCGGAGGGGCAACCCTTCGCCTGTATTGCCGTGTATAACACTTGAGAGGGAAGGTGATTCTATCCTAAAGTTGTTTGTCAAAATCATGGAGGGCGGAATTGCGTTTTCGGTCACCATGGGTCTTTTGTTTTCCTTGTTGCGCTATGAGGAGAGAGCCAAACGCGTCCGCATCATAGGCTTTTCCGTAATCGGCGGCTTTCTCGCGGCGGCGCTCTCGGCGTATTTGCGTTCGATACCGAATTTTCTGAACCGAACCGCCTTAAATTTCTATAGTATGCTGCCCGTTGTCGGGAGCATGTTGCTGTTACTCTTGCTTATTCTGTTCGGTTCCTATCTTCGAAAAAAACAGCGGACGGCATACGAAATCTTACTGAGTCTCGCTGTGGTCCTATATAGTCTCGCCTCGTTTTTCTCCTACCTTCCGCTGATCATGACCAATGTGAGCAGCTTTGTGAGCTACGGAGAGAGCGCTGTCAGCACGGCGGTTTTGTTCCGTGTCATCGGCTACAGCCTGGCGATTCTTGTTATGTTGCTCTCGGGAATTGCTGCGTTTCGCTGCGGTCTCTGCCTCGGGGAACGGGAACTTGATTTGTTGTTGCCGCCGGTACTCTTGCTCCGCGGTATCTCGCAGGCCGCGCTCATTCTGCAGCGGCTTTATTCGCTGCGGATTATTCCGCGCAATCCGAAGTTTTTTGAATGGCTCAGCTTTGTGATCAATCACAGCCTCGTTTTCGACGCACTTCTGTTTGCCCTGCTGCTTGTGATACCGCTGATCCTCCTGTTGCGGCACCTGAGAGTAACGGAGAGCTATCGCAATCGGGCGGAACTCAGAAAGCTGAAGGCGGGGCACCGCCGCGTGCGCCACTGGGCCGCATTTTTTGCCCTGCTTCTTGCGCTTGATCTCTCGAGCATCACGGCGCTCAAGTCCTATGCGGGGCGGGAAATTCCGCTCTCTGCGCCGGAGGATTACGCGATTGAGGACGGGCGCATTGTCGTGCCGCTTGAGAGCCTGCAGGATGAGCATCTGCACCGCTATGAGTACACCGCGAAGGACGGCATCAAGATGCGCTTTATTCTGATTAAAAAATCACAGAGCGCTTACGGTGTGGGCCTCGATGCCTGCGAAATTTGCGGGCCGACCGGCTACTTTGAGCGGAAGAACGAGGTGGTCTGCAAGCTCTGCGATGTCGTGATGAACAAGGGCACCATAGGCTTTTCCGGCGGATGCAATCCCATTCCCTTCCCCTATCTGGTGCACGATCAAAAGATATACATAGAGACGGCCGATCTTGACAAGCTGTCCTATGTATTCAAGTAAAGGGGGCGCTATGTTTTTACGCATGGTATTGGGCGCCGTATTCCGGCAAAAAGAGCAAGATGTTCATGATTGCGTTTACCGTTGCGCTCGGCGTGAGTCTTTCGACCGCGATGCTGAACACTATGCTCGGCGTCGGCGATAAGGTAAACCAGGAATTAAAGACCTACGGCGCGAACATCAATGTCGTTCCGAAGGATGCATCCTTGCTCGGCGATCTCTACGGCATCGGCGAAGAGGCAGATGCGGAGCGGAGCTATCTCGACGAGTCGAAGCTCGGGAATATCAAGACCATATTTTTGGGCCTTTTAACATTGTCGATTACACCCCCTATTTCAACACAACGGTGCAGGTGAACGGCAATGCCGAGAATACAAGACTGGTCGGTACCTGGGTCAAACATCACATGGACTTGCCGACAGGTGAATCCGTGGACACCGGTATGCAGCATTTAAAGAGCTGGTGGGAGATGAACGGCGAGTGGCTTTGACGAGACAGATTCGGACGGCGTGATGGTCGGATCGATTTATGCGCTTCGAAACAATTTATCCGTCGGTGATAAACTGGAGCTAAAAAGCAATCAACTGACAAAGACCATGGTGGTCAGAGGCATTTTCAGCTCCGGAAGCGACGAGGACCAGTATATCTACTGCCTGCTCCCGGTCGCCCAGGCGTTTGCGGGCAAGGAGAATGTGGTGAGCAGCATCGAAGTTTCGGCGCTCACAACCCCGGACAATGAGCTCGCGAGGAAGGCTGCGCAGAATCCGCTGAGCCTTACGGTCAAAAGAGTGGGAAGTCTGGTACTGCACGGCCTATGTGAGTTCCATCTGCTATCAGATTCAGGAAGTCATTCCGGATCTCGGTCGCGAAAGCCCATACGTCAGGTTGCGGAACTCGAGGGCGATATCTGAATAAGACCACGCTCCCTCATGGTGCTGATTACGGTGCTCAGCTTACTCGGTTCGGCACTCGGCATCTCAAATCTTGTGACGGCTGCCGTCATGGAGCGGCGCACGGAGATAGGGTCTCGAGAAGGCGGTCGGTGCGAGCAACGGGCGTATCATCGGTACCATACTCACGGAAATTATGCTGACCGGCGTGATCGGCGGCGTGGCCGGTTATTTCGTGGGCCCTCATGCTGACCCAGCTGATTGGCTTCGGCGTCTTTGGCTCAGCCATTCCGCCGGGCAGCCATGGTAATTCCGATTGTCGCCCCTGCTGATCTTCTTTGTGACCTTGCTCGGCAGCATACCGGCCATACGCTACCTGCTGCATCTGAATCCGACGGAGGTTCCGCATGGAAAATAAAGAGAAACAGCCGCGAGAGCGAAAAAGCGAGCCGCCGCCGCATGTACTTTCACATGGTGATGGCCTCGCTGGCCAGACGGCGTTCTCGCATGATTACGGCACTCCTCGCGATTGCGATGGGGGCCACGGTGCTCCGGGACTCGATGACCATCTACTATGACATCCCGCGCCAGATGGGCAAGGAGTTTCGTTCCTACGGTGCGAATCTACTGATTATGCCGACAGAGTCGGGCGGCTCTCTCAGCGAGGCGCAGGTCAAAAGAAGTTCGGATACCATACCGGCGGATAAATTGGTCGGAATGGCCCCCTACCTCTACCATAACGCCAAAGTGCGCGAACAGCCCTATCTGCTCGCAGGCACGGATCTTGCGGGCGCAAAGCAAAACAGTCCCTACTGGCTGATTCACGGAAACTGGCCGGAAAAGTCGAGGGAAGTCCTGCTCGGCCATGAGATCGCAAAGACACTGAAACTGAATATCGGTGACAAGTTCACGGTGAACACCTCAAAGGGGGACGGTCAGGAGACCGCGACCGATTTCTTTGTCTCCGGAACCGTGACAACCGGCGGGAAGGAAGAAGAGCTCATTTTTATGAGCATGGAAGATTTGACCGGCATCATCGGCAATCAGGGACCGGATGTCATTGAATGCAGCGTCGAGATGGAGCAGGCGGAATTGAATCAGCTGGTGCAGAAAATCGCCGCCGCGGATTCAAGTCTGCTGCCGCAGGCGGTAAAACGTGTCACGGCTTCCCAGGATACGGTCCTCAAAAAATTGCAGGCCTTGGTCTGGATTGTCACGGTGATTGTCCTCTGCATCATGATGATATGTGTTTCGACGACGATGATGGCTGTTGTGACCGAGAGGAGGAAGGAAATCGGCTTAAAAAAGGCGCTCGGCGCATCGAACGAGAGTGTGGTCAAAGACTTTCTCGGTGAAGGTGCCATGCTCGGTGTACTCGGCGGTGCGCTCGGCGCGGGACTCGGTTATCTCTTTGCGCTTCGCGTGAGCCTGAGCGTCTTTTCGCGTACGGTACACTTCCTCTTTGCACTGGTGCCGATCACCATACTGGTCTCCGCCCTCATTGCGGTGGTTGCCTGCCTGATTCCGGTCAGAAAGACCGTGGAAATCGATCCGGCGCTCGTGCTGCGCGGTGAATAAGTGAGTGGGAGAAGAGAAGATGGATATTTTAAGCTTGCGTAATGTCTCCAAAATCTACGGGGAGTTAAAGGCCCTCGATCAAATCAATCTGACGGTTGAAAAAGGCGAGTGGATTGCAATCATGGGCCCCTCCGGCAGCGGAAAAACGACCATGATGAATATTATAGGCTGCATGGATAAGCCTTCGCTCGGCGAGGTGATTCTGGATGGAACCGACATCACCAAGCGGAGCCAGAAGGAACTGACCGAGGTGCGGCGCGACAAAATAGGCCTTGTGTTTCAGCAGTTCCACCTTGTGAACTACCTGACCGCGCTCGAAAATGTTATGATGGCACAGTACTATCACTCGATGCCGGATGAAGAGGAGGCCATGGAAGCGCTCCGGGAGGTGGGGCTCGCGGACCGCGCAAAGCATCTGCCGAACCAGCTCTCGGGCGGTGAGCAGCAGCGTGTCTGCATTGCCCGCGCGCTGATCAATCACCCGGCGTTACTCCTCGCCGATGAGCCGACCGGAAACCTCGATGAGAAGAACGAATATCTCGTCATGGATATTTTCGAGAAGCTTCACAATGCGGGGAGCTCCATCATCGTTGTGACGCATGACCCGGAGGTCGGAGACGAGGCGGAGCGGATGATTGTGCTGGAGCACGGACGCATTGCCCGCGAGGAGAAGAAAAAGCGGCAGAGACCGGTCATCGCGGAATAAAGGAGGAAGGTAAAAGATGAAGAAGAGAATCGCACTGCTTTGCGGCATTTATGCTGCTCAGCCTTGCGGCCTGCGGCAAGAAAGGGGGCGCGGAGAGCAAGGCCGCGCAGGGCTACAAGGACGGAACCTACAGCGGAGAGGCCGAGGTCAAGGAAGTCGGCGGAACCATAAAACTGGGCATTACGGTCTCGGGCGGCAAAATCACGACTGTGGATATGCAGAACCTGGACCGCGAGGGCAAGGAAAAGGGAGAGGACTACGGAAAGAGCGAGCCTCTGAATCAGGGACTCTACAGCATTGCACAGAATTCGATTCTGGGAACCGATAAGCTCCCGGGCCTTCTTGTCGACAGCCAGGATCCGGACAGCATAGACGCCGTGAGCGGCGCGACGCTCTCCCGCGAAGCCTTTGTTCAGGCTGCCAAGGCTGCGCTGGACGGCGCAAAATAAGGAGTTCCATGCGCATGCAGGATGAAAAGTGGCTCGATGCGCGCGGGCTGGCGCTACAGAACATATGTGTTCGGGGCGGACGTTCCTTTGGGATAGCCGCGCTCTCCGCACTGCTCGCACTCATGCTATTTTTAAGCAGCTTTTGGATGCTGAGCTTAAAAAACGGACTGCGCTCGCTTTCGGGGCGCATGGGGGCGGATTTGATTTTGGTGCCGGAGGGCTATGACAGCAAAATCAGCGGTGCAATACTCCGCGGGGAGCCGAACAGTTTCTTTTTTCACACGGATGTGCTGGAGAAAACGCGGGAAAATCCGGCGGTGGAAGAGGCAGCCCCTCAACTTTACCTGGCTTCTCTGACGGCCGGCTGTTGTTCCTATCCCTTGCAGATTATAGGCCCTCGATTTCGACTCGGATTTCTCCGTGGTCCCCTGGCTCAAGGCAAGCGCCAAGCTTCCTCGCGGACGATGAGGTGCTGGTCGGCGCGAGCGTAGAGGGGACTACCGGCATGAAATTCGCCTCTCGAAAAGACCTATCGCATTAGGGGCAAGCTCGCAAAAACGGGCATGGGCTTTGACACCTCGGTGTTCATGGGAATGCAGGAGGTGCGAAGCTTTCGCGCGGGAATACGAGAAATTGCTTGGAAAGTCCGATCGGCGCCGATGACAGCCTGATTTCCTCGGTCATGGTGAAGGTAGCCGGGCACCGATGTCGACGCGCTGAGAAAGAGCCTGCAGGAGAGCTGGAGCGGACAGGGTGTTTATGTGCCGCCGCGCAAAAATATGATGCGCGAGGTCGCGGGCAATGTGGACCGAATGCTGCTCTATGTCTCATCTCTTGATCGGGCTCGTCTGGTTGCTCTGCTGCCTGATCCTCAGGCTGCTTTTACGGGGTTTTACTCAGAGAGCGGCGGGCCGAATACAGTGCCCCTCGCATGTCCTCGGCTAAAAGAAGCGGGAGATTCGCGCCCCTGGTCATTCGGGGAGAGTATGATGCCTCGGTTTCTTCGGTGCGCTTGTCGGCCTTGTCTTTTGGGGCTTCGGTGGGACTGCTGTTTTCACCGGCCTTGCAAAACTTGTTGCAGCTTCCTACCTGGCCCCGCGCTACCGATTACGGCTGGGCTGATACTGACAGTGCTGCTCTTTGCGGGACTGTTTTCCCGCTGAGTGCCCTATCTCGCGCTTCGAAAAGACAGAGCGTGAGGGCTCATGGCAGTCTGCTCTGATTCATAAACACCTTTCGAGAATCCTCGTTCGTCGGACGCAGAATCAACACAAATTTGTGTTAAACTTCGTGTGTTCGGCTGAACGGAGGATTTTATGCACATTTGACTGTGATGACAGAATGGATACATCAGTTGACTCTCGTCGGAGTCGGGTTGGCGGCGTTGGAATCGCTGTTTCCGCCCATACCGCTGACCGCTGTGGTTGCGGCTACGTCGCGGCCTTTCGGCCCTGTCTTCGGTTTTCTATAGTTGGATCGGCTCTGCGTTCGGCAGTTCCCCTGGTGTTTTTGTGATACGCGCATGCAGGTCACTCGCCCGCGCTTCGCAACTTGCTCGGAAGAGACAAGCTTCGAAAGGCGAGAGGGCTTTGTGGGGCGCATGAAGCCGGCGGCCCTGTTCTTACTCATCATGCTTTGCCGTTTACGCCCTCCTCCTTTGTGAATTTTGGCCCTGCGGGTCAGTCACTGCGGTAGGAGACGCCATCTTCTGGTTATGTTGCCCGCCAAAGCGGTGATGATTGCGTCGCTGTCCCTGCTCGGCGAAAGCTTACAGCGCGCGGCAAATCCCTTCTGGCTGCTCGGCGGCGCGGCTTTGCTTTTACTGCTGTACCTGGTTTCCAAGCGGGCATCGAAACGCCATGACCCGGACGGAGAAAAAGTCGCTAGATTGCAAGATCAGGTAGGACAGTCTCGAAATAATTCCTCCGGCGAACTGTAATGAAAGGATTTTCGAGGGAGTTGATTGATCCAGTTCTGTATCTCTCTTTATCTGCTCATCCGTAATCTACATCAAAAGAACTCCTTTGGTAAGAACCGGCGAATCAATGAGTTTTGCTTTTTCGTTCAGTCCGCGTTCGTAGGCGGAGCACTGGATGGGCATAATATATGGGTATCGCGGGAAGCAACTGTGGCAGTGGAAGCAAATTCACCGCCGTTATCACTTGTGATGGAGCGAAAGACTTGGCTGAATCGTTCTCCGTACAGCTCTCGGAGCGTTTTTAAACCTTGCTCGACCGCTTGTGTGTTTCTACCGCATCTTTATAATGTGTCGAAATCTGGTGATTCTGCTCATCCAGTGTCAACAAAACGGATCGTGACTCCTTTTCGACCGACCACGGTATCAATCTCCCAATGCCCAAACTCCTCCCGCTGATTGACTACTTGGGGGCGAGCTTTTCAATACTCAGGGCCATACAGCCGCTTGTGCTGCGGATGTCCCTTTACGGTGTTGTTTACGTTTGACCTTTAGCGTGAGATCGATATTTCGAGCTTTAACAATCCACGCTCAATATAGTTATAAAGTGTCTCTGCTGCAAAACCAGCTCGGTGAAACAGCCCTTTCTTTGGCAAGACCGCAAATCGTATCAGGTGCCAGATGCTTTGTCGCATCTGCTTTATACTGCAAAAGACACAAACTTCTAGCTTTCACCAGCTCATGGGGCAATGACTATTTTCGCCCTTCGATGTTCGTAGACACGCTGTCCCGAATCTCCAAAGTACCGAGTGTATGGCTCCAGATTCCGTCCTAACTGCTGTAAGCAGTATCTCTGGCAAGTTCATTATATAAAGTTGACCTTGCAATCCCTGATTTCGCGCGCGATGCGACTTTTTGGGGAGCTTTTTAATTGCAGCAGCACTCTCAATCTGTGCACGCTTTTCGCGTGTCAGGTGGCGATATTTTCTATTTGTGGTATACTGTTCTGGGCCATGGCGAACCTCCTGGTGTGTTGGTGTGTGGTAGCTTCATCATACCACGAGTTCGTCATCGGCTCTTTTTATTGTCCTAGTTCATCTTACAATCATCCGGAGAGAAAAAGTCCGAAAAAGTTTTTAAAAACGCTTGACGCCT